>Ga0209720_1001840_pt1 | contig 16965 bp, 18 predicted proteins | sample AD_JPNMR3_MetaG_FD_184426 | JGI IMG/M metagenome (GOLD analysis project Ga0209720, IMG submission 184426) | Active sludge microbial communities of municipal wastewater-treating anaerobic digesters from Japan - AD_JPNMR3_MetaG (SPAdes) (version 2) | ecosystem: Engineered > Bioreactor > Anaerobic...
TGAATTCGCTCCGCAATAATTAAGTTACTCCATGTTAATGTATAAGTCACCTGCGTCCGTCATAATTTGACCGACCAGTCAGTAAAGGAGGTATGATTATGCCAGTGGTGGGAGGAATCAAAGGTGTAATTTATAGACAAGCGGGGAAGCTTGTCTCGTCGGTTCTTCATCACACAGATGAAGACGGTTTGTACAGACTCTTTTCTACACTGAGTGCATTTACAAAGGAACCATCCAAGAGTGCTCTGAAGAAATTAGCGATCATGGCGAAGGAAAAACACCCGATGATAACAAGTTGGGTGAACGTCTTCAGAAGATCCAGCCCGAAGTGTGTGGAAAAGATAATAAACAACTTGATAATCAACGAATTTGCAATTGGAGAACCATTGAGACAGCAGAAAATGCACGAGCACAAAGTCGTTTTGCCAAAACTTGGCGTGATAAGTCCCACTTACGCGTGCAATTTGAACTGTGTTGGTTGTTACGCGGGTATGTACGGACGCAAATATGAACTGACCAAAGAAGAAGTTGAGAAAGTCATAAGAGATGCCAACGAACTTGGGATATACTTCTGGGTTATCACAGGTGGAGAGCCATTCTACTGGCCACATCTGATGGACATACTTGAAGAATTTGATGATAACTACTTCCTGATTTACACCAACGGTACCTTGATAACCGATGAGGTTGCACAGAAACTCTCAAAGCTCGGGAACGCAACTACTGCCATATCTGTTGAAGGGTTTGAGCTTGACACTGATTGGCGACGTGGCAGAGGCGTCTTCAAATCGATCATGGAGACATGGGAGAGACTCAGAAAATACGGCGTACCTTTTGGCGCGTCGATTACTGCGACCAGAATGAATCATGACACGTTGATGAAGGACGAGTTCTGGAAATTCCTCGAAGAACAACAAGTAGTTTATGCTTGGGTCTTCCAGTACATGCCTGTCGGCATCAATGCCTCGATGGATCTGGTCCCGACTCCTCAACAAAGATATGAGAGATTCTTCAAGACAGATGAAGTTAGACTTGGTGGAAAATTCGCATTCGTAGCTGATTTCTGGAACCATGGTTTCCTAACTCATGGTTGTTTGGCCGCTGGTTCGAAATATTTCCACGTCAACGCCAAGGGCTATGTCGAACCCTGTGTTTTTCAACAGTTTGCAGTGGACAGCATCAGAGAAAAATCCATTTTGGAAATACTCAAATCACCATTCTTTGAATCCTACAAACGAATGGTGCCGTATTCGAACAACTTGTTCAGACCGTGCCCGATCATTGATAATCCAAAGGTCTATAGAGCGATGGTTAAACACTTCAACGCGATACCACAGCACGAGGGCTCTGAAAGGGTCGTCGAAGAACTGGCTCCAGAACTCGATAAATTGGCTGATGAATGGAAGACTTATGCCGATAAACTGTGGTACGAGAAAGGCTATGTCGATAGATATCCTGTGAACAGAGGCATATACAACTACGAAACACGCATGAGAAGATATGCAAACAAAGAAGAAGCTCTTGCCGTCGATAAGAAATTGAAGTGAGGGGGATATTCCCTCACTTCCTTGCCAAGGCAAGGAGTGAAAGAATGCCTGATACACGAGAAAGGATTCTTGAAGCTGCGAGAACCGCTTTTTCCGAAAAGGGCTTCGATGGTGTCAGTGTCGAAGAAATAGCGCAACGTGCAGGTGTGCGCAAAGCACTGATATACTACTACTTTCCCAGTAAGGAGATTCTTTTCGAGGAAATCTGGAATAACGCACTTGAGGAACTCGAGAGACACATCTTCAAAGAGATTGAGAACGAGAACTACTATGTGAAAAAGATCAAGCGGTTCTTGAAGGCTTATATAGATTTCGTCACGAGCAGAAAGGTCCTGTCGCGTGTTATAGAAAGAGAGAGACCTGCCGTACTCAACACCATTACAGACGATTCTGAAACAACTTGGTCCAGATTGAGAGAGCGCTACGATACCTTTGTCGATAAAGTGGCAAAGCTCATCGAAGAAGGTAAAGAAAATCACATTGTGCATCCCGATGTTGACTCAATAGCCGCTGCGAAACTCATTGCTCAAGTGATGAGTGGTTCATCCGCAACTGAAGCTATACAGACTCTGATCTTACGGGGCCTGATGAAAGAGAGTTGAAACTTTCAACTTCGAAGATTATAATCTTTTATGTTGGGGCCGTAGCTCAGCTGGGAGAGCGCTACCTTCGCAAGGTAGAAGCCGTGGGTTCGAATCCCATCGGCTCCACCAAAACGGAGCTGTCATGGCTCCGTTTTTTGTGTTAAATTCTTCTTGGGAGTGATCAAGCGTGGCCCAGATGATCCCACCGAACAACCTGGAAGCTGAAGAAGCTGTACTGGGAAGCATTTTGATAGACCCAAGCGTTGTCAACGATGTGATGGAGATACTCAGAAACGGAGATTTCTATTCAAAGAAGCATCAAGCAATCTTCTCGGTGATGGAGAGACTTTACGAGCGAGGAGACCCAATTGACATTCTGTCCGTTTGTGAGGAGTTAAAGAAAAACGGACAGATGAAGTTTGTTGGCAGTGATTTGGATGTTGCAAAACTGGCGGAAGCTGTGCCAACTTCTGCGCATGTGATGCATTACGCAAAAATAGTCAGGGACAAATCGATTTTGCGAAGTCTCATAGAAGCAGGGAGAAATATCGTTGAATCTGCCTATGGAGAAAAAGAGGTCGATGAAATTCTGGACGGGGCAGAGAGGGTTGTTTTTGATATAGCAGAGTCGCGGACCACCAAAACATACGAGCACATTGGCGCGATCATGCATCAGGTTTTTGAGAATCTCGAGGAACTCAGAACAAGAAACGCAAATGTACTGGAACCAGGAGCCGTCGTCAGTGGACTGGCTACTGGCTTGAAATCTCTCGATCGTCAGACAACGGGTTTTCACAAATCAGATCTTGTGATTGTTGCGGCTCGCCCTTCTGTTGGAAAAACTGCCTTTGCTTTGACGATAGCGAGGAATATGGCGGTCAAGTTCAACTATTCTGTGGGATTGTTCAGTTTGGAGATGTCAAAAGAACAACTCGCTCAAAGATTACTTTGCACCGAATCAAGAGTCGATCTTCACAAACTTCGAACCGGTTTTCTCACCAACGAAGAATGGGATAGACTCACTGTGGGTGCCTCGGTACTCTACAAAGCCAATTTGATTGTTGACGATGAGCCATCGCTCGACCCAAGAACACTGCGTGCGAAGGCTCGAAGAATGAAAAGAGAATACAATGTCGATGCCATTTTTATCGACTATTTGCAATTGATGCATGTGCGGGGCGGGTTTTCTGAAAGCAGACAGCAAGAGATTTCGGAGATTTCAAGATCTTTGAAGCTCCTGTCCAGGGAACTGAATATAGTCGTTGTGGCACTTTCCCAACTTTCCCGCGCTGTTGAGGCTCGCGAAGACAAAAGGCCTCGACTGAGCGATCTGAGAGAGTCAGGCGCGATAGAACAGGACGCCGATACAGTTCTTTTCATATACAGAGATGAATACTACAAGAAGAGCGATCGAATTCACGAGCCACACGAAGCTGAAATAATCATAGGGAAACAGAGAAACGGTCCAATTGGTACAGTAATTCTCATGTTTGAACCAAAAACGGCCTCTTTCTATGAAGTGGAACAGGTGGTAAGGGAATGAATCTGAGAGTTGGACTTGGAACCGACAGACATCCCTTCAAAGAAGGAAGAAGATTCATTCTGGGTGGTGTCCAGATAGATTTTCCCCTTGGCCTTGATGGTCATTCAGATGCCGATGTTCTGTGCCACGCGCTAATAGATTCACTACTCGGCGCATCTTCACTGCAGGATATAGGAACACATTTTCCACAGACAGATGAATGGAAAGACGCCTCAAGCTTGCAGATGCTTGGCAAGATTGTGCAGTTGTTGTCAGACAAAAACTGGAAGATCATCAACGTTGACGCAACGGTGATTTGTGGTGCCGTAAAACTCTCAGACTACAGAGACCAAATGATAACCAATCTCTCGGAAATCTTGCAGATACCAAAAGATTGTGTCTCGATAAAATTCAAAAGCTCAAACCAACTCGGATTCGAATCAAAGGAAGGTGTTTCGGCTTTTGTCGTGTGTCTAATTCTACGGGACTCTGCCAGTTGATGGTCTTTGCCCGTCAAGTACTTCTTTCGCGATCTTGATCAGCCATTCTTCATCTGAAAAGATCAAAACACCTGACTTGGCAAATGGTTGATTTACATTGACAATCTTTTCAGATCTACTCAGTATAACCACAGCACCCTCAAGCGCTTTTCTTCGGACGTTTTCAACTGTTGAAAGATCTATATTGAGTTTCACATTGTTTCTGGGTAACTTCCCTTTTATCGTGCCATCTGCTGTGACATACACTGCATCGTAACCCAGTTGCCTGAGTCTGTCTATCTTTGACTCATTTTCTACGAAGATGGGATATATCGTTTTTCTACTTATCAGTGCTCTAACAACATCGGGGTCAATTATGCCTGAACCGTTTAAGATGGGTAGAACACCGCTGTTGAACAAACCCTCTCCAAGATAGGTGAGAACTTGGGCTGTTATGAATGCTGACCGAGAGACTCTGTCGAGTGGATCTGGATCGGATTCATCAAGTGTGTCAAGTGTTCCAAAGACAACATATTCAAAACCATTTGAACGCGCAACCATACCTGCAACAAATCCGACATCGCGCGCAATTTCAAGGTTCTGGTTGCATCCAAGCGATAACAGGCAGACATCTTTGACCAGTTTCTGAAGAGATACCGCCAGAATTGCCCCTTTTGTTGCTTCTTGCAAGTCGAGAAAAATCTCAACTGACAAGACCACGTTCGAGCATATCAAGAATAAAAATACCAGGCCCACCCTTAGTGTTTTCCTCAACGACGACATCTGCAACCTCCTTAAGTGATTCGGTACCGTTTTGAACCGCAACCTTCAAACCAACTACACTCAGCAAGGGGATATCGTTGTCGTTGTCTCCAAAAGCGACCGCACCTTTCAAGTCCCAATTCCTATGATCTGCGATCAATTTGAGCGCTTTGCCCTTGTCCACTTGTGCAGGAACGAAATCAAGATAATTGCCAAAGGATTTGAAAATCGCGAGTTCCGGAAAAATACCTTTCAAACGAGCCATCGCGGAATCGAGTACAGTTGGTTCATCTATTGCAAGAAGTTTCGTTGCGCCTTTTTCTTTGACAACCTCTGCCAGATCGGGAACAACGGTGAGCTCAATCTGTGAGTGGTCACTGTACGCTTTTGCGTGATCATTTTCTTCTTCAACAACTAATTTATCATCGACGTATGCCTGCCTGTGAATCTTCATTTCTCTGAGTACCTTGACCAACCTTTCTGCCGTTTGAGGATCTATTTTGACATCCAGTATTCTCCCAGCTTCAGGTAACCATGCGACCGAGCCGTTGTAGGCGATCAGTGGAAACTGCTCCGAAAAATACCGTTTCAGTAATTTCACCATTGAGGGCAACATGCGACCACTCGCAAAAACGATTTCTTTTCCAAGTTCCATGAGTTTTCGTATGGCTTCGAGATTCTTTGGATGAATATCGTGAGTGTCTTGTAAGATTGTCCCATCCAGGTCAAAGATGAATATCTTCAAGGCTCCACTCCCTCCGTCCAGATGCGTTCGAAGTATCTCACATATTCTTGACATATTCTTTTGTCCTCCACTATGATGAGCATCTCTGCATTACTCGAATACCCACTTTTCGTTGCATTTGCAGACCCTGTGACGACTGTTCGTCCATCGATTATAAACAACTTACTGTGCAGTGTAAAGTCCTTAATCACCTTGAGCTGAATACCTGTGAATGGCAGTTTCGACAGACTCGAGTTTTTGAAAAACCATTCGTCTGACAAAACTCTTACATGAATTCCCCTGCTTGACAGTATTTTGAGTGCCGCCCACACCTGTGGATGTGTCATCGCATACATGGCGATGTCCAGTGTTTTACTCGCCTTGCAAATCTGTTCAAGCACAGTTTGTTCCAGTTCGAAATTCTTAATGAGTATCTTCGATCCCGAGAACTGAACTTTTCTTTCAATGCCTTCCCACAGATCATCGAAGAACTGCTGAAATTCAAATGCCAAATTCGCATCTTCAATAACAAGAATATCGTTGAATGAACTGAACAAACTGTGAGTGGTGAAGTTCGCTGAGCCCAAAATCAACGTCTTCTCATCAACCACTATTGCCTTCATGTGAAACAAGGAACTTTCCGCATCTATCCTGACAGGTATCGAATCACTCTCGACAGGTGTTTCACTGATCACTCTGACTTTGATCCCTCTTCTGTGGGCATTTTCAAGGGCAGCGATTATTTTTGGTTCATCTATGGAAAAACTGCACACCGATACGCTGAACTCGGCATGGTCGATGATATCCACAATGAAAGCAGAAGATTCAACCGGTGTAAATATCGCATTTTGTGCCAGGACCGTGCATGATATCATTAAGAACAGGACTATGTATTTCATCAGAATCATTATACAGGAGTGATAGTGATGGCGGCAAAGATAACTGACCAGATTTTACATCTTTCAACCGGTCCAATAGGCACAAATACCTATATACTGAGAAGTACCCCATTGATAGTAATTGATCCCGGTTATGGCATCGGCGATGTAGTCAATGAAGACTGCATCGTTCTTCTTACACACATGCATTTCGATCACATCTGCGGACTGAAAGAACTCAATCCAGCGAAGGTATACATATCAAAATCCGACTTGGCAGGACTCTTGGATCCAATCTTGAACAAGTCTCGTTTTTTTGGTGATGACTATTCTTACAAAGGTCAGTGCGAGATATTTTCTGAAGAACTGGACATAGGTGAATGGCACTTCGAAATAATCCAGACACCTGGCCACACTGCTGGTTCTGTTGTCATAGCGACAGATAAAGTTTTTTTCACTGGTGATACAATCTTTATTGAGAGCATCGGTAGGACTGATTTTCCCGAATCCGACGAGAGATCCATGCTGGAGAGTTTGAGAAAGCTGTCGGTTCTTTTCAGGCAAGTCGATTCAACTTCTTTGGTACTGCCAGGGCACATGGATTATGGCACTGTTGCAGATGTTCTTGGGAAGAACGTTTTCCTCAAGGAGGTCTTCGTATGAAAAAGATATTGCTTGCTCTTTTGATTCTGTCGCTCTCCAGTTGCATGTTGAGGCCTGTTCACGTACCACCAAGTGCATATTCGCTGACTTCAGCTGTCCGATCGGTTCAAGATGGATACACAATGGCATTTCTTGAAGAGATAGACGGCTATGGTCCCGTAAGGCAAGAAGGTGTAGTAGCAAGTTATCTGAGAAATGGAACAAGTTATCTGCTGTATGGTTTCAAATTCTATCAGAACTCGGCAAAGGATAACTGGAAGAAGATAGTCAAAGAGCTTGGTGCTTGGAATTCAAGAACTTATCTTGATCTTCCAACAAGTGGACTCTACAGTATCAAGAAAGACGGCAAATACATTGTCGCGTGGTGGAAGGATATCTGGCTTTTTGTCGTTGAATCTTCAACAAATGCAGAGGTTTTTGCGAACTACGTGATGGACAATTTCGCTCGACTGGGAGGACTGAGAAGATGGTAATTCTTGCCCACAGGGGCTACTCTGCCAAGTTCCCTGAGAACACACTGAAGGCTTTCAAAAAGGGTTTTGAGTACGGTGCGGACGGTCTTGAGCTTGATCTAAGGCTGACTGCGGACGGAGAACTCGTTGTGATACACGATGAAGATCTACAAAGACTCTTTGGTGTTCAGCAAAAGATTCGAGAATTGACTTTGAAACAACTCAGAAAGTATAGCCAAGATGGTGAGACGATTCCAACCTTCGAAGAAGTGCTTTCGATCATTCCAAAAGGCAAACTACTGAACGCTGAGTTCAAAGAGCATGAAGTGGCTGAAGATGCAATAGATTTGATCGAAAAACACGGTCTTGTCGAGAGTACAATCGTATCTTCCTTTCATCATGATTTGATAGCGCGATTGATCAAAGAGTATCCAAAAATGAAATTTGGCTTTCTGATTGGTGAAGAGTTGAGAGACAATCCAATCGAACTCGTTAAGAATCTGTTGAAACACAATCCTTATTCGATGCACTTACCTCATCAATTAGCCGATTATCCTTATTATTTCAGCATCATATGTGATTTGGTAAAAAAATGTGGTGCAAAGATCTTCATATGGACACTCGATGATCTGCAAGAATACGAAAGAATCAAAGACAGAATAGATGGTGTCATCACAAACGAAGTTGATATGTTCGTAAAGCACCTAAGAGTAGAAGCTTGATAGAGTCCTCAGTAATTATCTATTTGCTGACGTGGGGGTGGATTACATGAAGTATCTGGTCTTCATCTTCACACTTCTGAGTGTAGCTTATCTTGGCTTCACCTTCAAATTCGACGGCTGGCTTGAATACGACTTTGAACAGCCGACAGATTTGGCTAAATTCTCTGTAATAGTTCCTTTCATGGAAGTTTCTTTTACGGCAAGTGGTGGTTTTAAAAGAGACAATCAGGTGATTCCACCCTACGCAGATACACTTTGGTACAACTACTGGTACTGGGATGAAGGTTTTCTTGAATGGAAAAACGATTATCTTTCAATTCAAGCTGGTGTCAAACAGCATTCAGTTGGTCCCGGAAAGATATACAAATTATTCGTTAGAGAAAACGGTTTTTCATATCCGTCCTTTCGTTATCAAACCCTCGGCAGGTTTAGGATTGATATACTCTGGGCAGGACTCAGACTTGTGGAAAACGATTCAAAACCTGCGAAGGGTTTCAACTACAGATCACTTGTCTACTCACCTTTCGATGGTCTTGAGATAGCCTACGAAGAAAGTGTTTTGTATTTGAACAGATTCTTCGATCCGTATTATTTCTTCATACCGATACCCGCACCTGGAATACAGGAATTCTGGCATCTGAATGCACCTTGGGGATATCCAACATCTCTGCTGGATGACAACTCAATGATCGGTGGCTGGGTGAGATATTCAGCAAAAAACTATTCGGTGTACTCTGAGTTTCTCATTGACGATATCAACATGAACAGATTCCTGAATCCTGAGGGCTTTCAAAACCCAGACAAAATGGCTTTCTTGTTTGGTTTTTGTGGACAGAGTGGGCCGTATACACTGACATTTGAAGTAGCCGGTGCGACTGCCTTCACTTTTCAAAGGACTACCAAGATCAGACCATATGAATATGTGCATTTTGAAGATTCAAATCTCTCCATTGAGCAAAACATGATCGGTTACAAACACGGTGAGAACAATATAGCCTGTGCGATCAGTCTGCAGTATTCAAAGGACAGTTGGTCGATCAAAACGATTTACGAAGGACTGATCTATGGTACAAGAACACCCGACAAACCATGGCACGGTGGGAGCATTCCATCAGGTACTCACTGGCTGGTTGGAGATGTGAAATCTCAGTATTCATTCATGACCAGAATTGCTTACAACTTCACCAGTTTTCTACCGTGGTTTGAAGATCTCACAACGGGTGTGAGATTTGGTTTCGTCGGCGATAAACCATTTGTCGGTTTCGATCTTTCTTCTGCTGTTCTGATAAATCAATGAGGAGGTGATACCATGAAGGGGCTTGTGCTGTGCGCTGGAAAAGGTACCAGGCTCAGACCTTTGACCTACACAACAGCGAAGCATCTGATACCGGTGGCGAATAAACCCGTTATCGAGTATACACTGGATTTCATGAAAGATGCCGGTGTTACAGAGATAGCAATAGTTGTGAGTCCAGAGAACAAAGATCTGTTCAAGGAAGTTTTGAAAGACGGAAGTGAGTTTGGCTTGTCAATCGAGTATGTTGTTCAGGAACAACCAAAGGGCATAGCACACGCGGTTTATCAGGCGAAGAATTTCATACAAGATGAACCTTTCCTGATGGTCTTGGGTGACAATTTGATTTTCGAAGATATAAGATCTGTTGTTCAAAGCTTTGTGGAGACTGAGACAAATGCCGTGGTACTGCTTTCACACGTCGGTGATCCACGAGCCTACGGTGTGGCTGTTCTGGAGAATGAAAGAATAAAATACGTCGTCGAGAAACCAAAAGAACCACCAAGTGATCTTGCAATAGTAGGTGTGTATATGTTCCGCAAGGATATCTTTGAAGCGATAGAGAATATCAGACCATCGTGGCGAGGAGAGCTTGAAATAACCGACGCCATTGGGTATCTTGTGCAAAACGGTTATTCAGTCAAGGCACACATAATAACAGGTTGGTGGAAGGATACGGGTAAACCCGAAGATCTGCTTGAGGCAAATAGAAAGATTCTGGACAACATGAAAAAGGAGTACTGCTATGGCAAGATCGACGAAGGCAGTACTATACAAGGTAGGGTTTGTATTGGAAAGGGATCAATTATCGCAAACTCACTCATCCGTGGCCCAGTTGTTATAGGCGAAAACTGCAAAATCATCAACAGTTATATCGGACCATATACAGCGGTAGGTAACAACGTCTTGCTTGAGAACTGTGAGATCGAGAACTCCATTCTAATGGATCAGAGTAATATCGCAAATGTCGCTACACGTATAGATTCATCCATACTTGGTAAAGGTGTGAAGGTCTTCCAGAACGGAGCAATGCCAAAAGCAGCTCGTTTAGTCGTGGGAGATTTGAGTTCTATACAACTTTGAAAAAAGCCCCCATAAGGGGGCTTTCTTATCTGTTTTTGACCCAGCGTATTACCATTGGACTTGCAATATAGATCGAGGAGTATGTTCCAACCACCGTGCCGACGGTCATGCCAAAGGCAAATGGTTTGATTGCATTCCCAGCGAAGAGCAAGAGCACAAAAACCACGAAGAAGGTTGTCAAAGACGTGTTTACTGTTCTTCGAAATACCTGGTTTATGCTGTCATTCACGATAGACGCTATTTGCTTTCCTTTAAACTTCTTCATATTTTCTCTTACCCTATCGTATACGATTATTGTGTTGTTCAAAGAATAACCTATCAATGTCAAGAATGCAGCCACTGCAGGGACGTTCAGTTCATAATTGAAGAACGAGAAAAATCCCATTGTCACAACAACATCATGTACAAGTGCAAGTGTTGCACCTACACCAAAAACAAAGTTGAACCTCAACGTGATATAAACCAGTATCGCAACCAATGTTATGATTACAGCACGCCATGTGAGTCTTCTGATTTCTTCAGCGGCAGATCCACCTGTTTCGTTGAAAGAAATCACCTGACCTTTTATATTCTTTTCAGAGATCTTTGATTCTATCTGTGCTTGAAGATCAGCTTTTTCTTCGGCCATGAACGTCTTGGTGAGAGTCACTGAGAATTTGAGTATATTCTCTGGATCACCAATGGACCGAACTCTTGTGACCCTCGCTGATGCAAAGTCGCTCGATATTTCACCCAGAACCTTTCTGACATCGGCTTCGGTGAAGTTAGATGACTCAACTCGCAGAATTAGTTCAGAACCACCCAAAAATTCAACACCGAAATTGAAGCCTCTTGTGAAGATAAAGATTAGGCTTATTGCGACTAATACCACGGAAATTGATATGAAGATTCTCCTTTTTCCAACAAAATCAAAGTATTTCATGACTGAGCTCCCCCTTCTTCAGTGACTGTTGGCTTACGAATCAAAGAGCTGAAGGCTTCGGTCAGAAGTCGTGAAAGAACTATGTTCACAAAAAAGCTTCCAAGGACTCCTATGATCAATGTAATAGCGAATCCCTTAACAGTTCCTGTACCAAAGTAATACAAGACCAAACCAGCGATAATGGTAGTGAGATTCGCATCGAACAGTGTAATGAAGCACCTGCCAAATCCAGAACTTATTGCTGCCTTTATTGATTTTCCTGCTCTCAATTCCTCTTTGATTCTCTCGGCAATGATGATATTTCCGTCCACCGTCGTACCAATGGTGAAGATGATACCGGCGATGCCGAGGAGCGTCAAAATTGAACCGGTTGCTGCAAGCACACCCAACAGCAGAATAGTGTTGTAGATGAGTGCAATATCGGCGATAACGCCTTGTATTCCGTAAACGATAACCATATAGATGAATACTATTATCAATCCAACAATACCCGCCCAGAGAGAAGTTCTAACGATATCCGAACCAAGCAACGGTGCTACCCATCCAGCTGAAACCTTTTCGAGTCTTGCTGGCAAGGCACCGCTCCTGAGTATTGCCGCAAGTTGTTTTGCCTCTTCGATCGAGAAATTACCAGTTATCTCAGCCTTCCCATCGGGTATAACAGACACAACATAACCAGCAAACTGCACCACGTTATCCAGAACAATTGCAAGTCGTTTTTCTTTCGCGGCGGCACTCCCAACAGAAGATTCTGGGACTACCAGTTGTTGTGTGATCTTCTTGAAGAGTTCGGCATCTTTGCTTGCCAATTCAAAGGTGACTTTGTACCCGAATCTCCCTGCCCGTGTTTCAGGAACCGGGCTTGCTGAAACTATCTGAGGCGAAACCAGTTTCATATCCTTTATGAGCATTATTTCTTCTCTCACAAGATACCAGATCTTCCCATCCCTTGTAGGTAGCCATTCGGCTTTCTTTATTCTGGCTAAATCTTTCAATCTTGGATCGGTCTGTGGATCGATTTGACTTTCTTCCAGAACCTGTCCGAAATACATCACGCCAGTCGAACCGAGTAGTTTTTCAGCCCTTGTTGTATCGGTTGCGGCAGGGATTTCAATCACTATGAAAGAATTGTTCTCTCTGAAAGTTTTTCTCACGGTTGCTTCTGTATACCCTGCTGCGTCCAATCTGTTTCTTAGAACCGTCCACACATTGTCAACAACCTCACTTGGATTTTCAACCCCTTGTTCCACATCGACCCTGTACTCCAAACGTGCTCCACCCTTGATATCAAGTCCCAAAGGTATCCGCTGAAAGATCATCGCCAATCCCTTATATGACTGCCCTTTGCTCGGCCATAACAGAGCAAGAAAGGCGGCAAAAATAACAGCTATTACAACTATGAGCCTCACTCTGTTTGCTCTCATGATCATGTCCCCTCCTCAGTTCTGTTCCTTGTCTTTTTCCTCCTGTTCCTTTGTTTCTTCTTTTTCCTTCACTTCTTCCTTCAAGACACTTGCTATCGCTCTTTTGGTTATCTCAAGCTCTGTCGACATCGCGCTCTTGATCTTGATCGTGTCTTTCCTGATGTCTATGATCTTCCCAACGATTCCACCAACGGTTATGACCGTGTCGCCGCGTTTCATGTTTGAAATCATACCGCGGAACTGTTTTTCTCTTCTGCGCTGCGGCAGGATCATCAGAAAATAGAACATCGCAAAGAGAATCACCAGCAAGAAAATAAAACTAAAACCTGATCCTGTTGCTGTAGTAGTTGGAGCACTCCCTGTAGCTCCTGGAGCAGCACTGTAGATTATCTCCACCTTAAATACCTCCTTTTTGCTTTTCGATCTTAAATGATTTTACCAGAATTTTGTAAACCATCGGAATAAAAATCAGTTGAAATCCCAAACCAACCAGTCCCGAAAGAATATCAACTCGCACCTTCACATCCGATTTGCCCAAGTACACTGCCAGTATCCAGACAATTTTAGCCGAAACAAAATCAAATACGCATGTCAAATAGAGATTTCTGAATTTTCCTTGAAATACTGGCGCTAGCAGTCCAACCGTTACAGACTCAAGAACCATAGGCAAAAGAAGATCCACCTGCGGAAGACCTGTCGCAAGAAAACTCGCTGTGGGAGCGAAAAATCCTACAAGCACCGAAGTCGTTGTACCGTGCAAGAGTGCGACCAGAATCGATATGAAGGACACTGGCAGAATGGCTCTGGCAATTGTTTGCGAACCTGTTATGTGTAGAAAGTACAATACTGCCGTTGCTAACGACGTCCATAGTAAGAAAAACACCGTTTTTTTGGTCAAAGACATTTCCTCCTACACCACGTTCTTCTCACGAACGACGCCTTTTTCGAACCTGTCAAGGTTCAATTCAGTTATGTCCACATGAAGCGTCCTGCCATAGATTATCATCTGAGCAAGAGCTTCTCCAACCGCTGGTGCGAGCATAAAACCATGACCGCTGAAACCGATGGCATAGTAAAAACTGGGTACCGATGTGGATTCTCCTATGATTGGCTGTGCATCGGGCGACATGTTGTAGTGCCCTGACCAATGGCGAACGATTCTCAACTTCGACAGAAATGGAAAGATCGCGCACATTTTCTCTGCCATTTCTCTTTCAAATCTGTATGTCACATTGTTGTTTATGCCCGGCTTCTCCTCTGGATCACCCTGACCCATGATGAACTGTCCATGTTTGGTTTGCCTCATGTAGAAATTCCCAGAGAAACTTATCGCCATCGGGTTGAAAAAGTTTTTCACAGCCTCCGTTACCATTATCTGGTGCCTGTAACTCTCGGTTGGAAGATCCACACCAACCATATTTCCAATCTCTCTTGAATGAGGACCGGCTGCATTTATCAGTATCTTTGCTCCAATCTTTCCCCTATTGGTGAAGAGTTCGAACCCATTTGGAAGTACCTCAACTGCCATGACCTTGGTATGTGTCATAATGTGTACACCGAGTTTCTGCGCAGCTCTTGCGTATGCGAAATTCGCGAGATGCGGGTTTGCATGGCCATCTTTCTGGCAGAAGGTTGCCATTTTGACTCCACTGACATCGATATATGGGTACCTCTGCTTAACATCCTTTGGTGTGAGAATCTCAACATCCAGCCCAAGTTCTCTTTGCATCTGAACATTTTTCTCAAACTGCGCTGCCTCCTGATCGTCATACGAGAGAACCAGATAACCGCCTTGTTTGTACTCTATGTCGACACCAGTCTCTTGCGAGAGTTTTTCAAAGAGTGACACGCTTCTCATGGCAAGTAACACATTGTGTGGTGAACTCCATTGCTGTCTTATACCACCCGCACATCTACCTGTAGAACCCGAGCTCAGATAATCCTTCTCGAAAACCACCACATCATTTTCGCCGAACTTTGCAAGATGATAGGCGATCGAACAACCGACTATTCCGCCACCTATGATAGCCACCTTGTATTCATTTTTCATTATCGATCTCTCCTTTGACAATCGAATCAAATTTCACCGGCATCGAAGGGGGTCTGAATGTGCCACAGCCTATTTCTTGAATACTCTTTTTTGTCTTTCTTGCGAGAATCGAAAGCGTTATCACCCTGCAAGTTCTTCCTCCACACGGTCCCATTCCAATCCTCAAATACCTTCTGAGTTCCTCATAGTCTGTATAACCTTCATCTATTGCCCTTTCGATTTCTTCAACAGTTATTTCTTCACATCTACAGACGATGGAATCAGATTTCTGTGGTATGCGAAAACTTCTAACAACCTGCGCCAATCCAGCTGGTACGGACAGGTGAACCAGATGCGTTTTGTTTGAAGATTTGACAACTTTGACAATTTCCGCTTGTCCCACTTCTCTACCTTCGCGATCAAGTGCAATAACCTTTTGACCTTTTTCTGGTAAGGGAAGAAATTCATAAGGTAGGACGATCAAATCTCTACCGGGTTGATGATTTTCTTGAACCATGAAGATCGCAAGACCTGGGCATTTCATAGCACAAATACCACAACCTGTACACTTTGAATAATCAATGAGTGGCAAACTGTTGATGTTACCAGGCACAGTGATCGCACCAGAAGGACAGGAAGTCTGGCATGGGTTACATGGTATATTTTCGAAACACTCTATTATAGGCCTGAGTTTTCCAGTTGGTCCCAAATCTTGCTGCGCATCCTTTGAATAACTGTGCGCAGACTGTGGAAAGAATCTTTCCAGTCCCTTTCGAACTTTGTCTGAGAACGGTCCTGATCTAAACTCAACCAGTTCCTTTTGCATCTTCTCAAGGTCTTCTTGAAGATCGATGCCAGTCAGGTCTCTTGCAACGGCAACTCCTACTATCTTGCCCTCTATCATGGCTGTTGTTGCTTCCTCGATTCCAGCAAGATCACCTGCGACAAAGATGTTTTTGATATTTGTTCTCATTTCTCTGTCTCTGAAAGGAACAAATCCTCCAAGCTCGGGGATGTATTCGATCTTCACACCAGCCATCTGTGCAAGCTCAATTGAAGGGACGAGTCCCACAGCTATACATATCACATCTACGGCGAGTTCTCTTTCAGTCCCTGGGATTACATTGAATTTCTCATCGACTTGTGCTATTACAGCGCCCTCGACTTTTTCGTCTCCGATTGCTTTCACAATCGTATGCCGCAACAGAATCGGAACACCAAGCCTTTTCACCTTTGCAGCGTGAACTTGGTAACCTCCTACTTTTTCTGTTATCTCCACGATTGCCTTAACCTGTGCTCCGGCCTGTAAGAGCTGATATGAAACGATCAAGCCTATGTTTCCCGATCCAATCATCAAGACCCTTTTGCCAGGAAGGACTTTGAACTGGTTCATCAATGTCTGCACTGCTCCGGCACCATAGATACCCGGAAGATGGTTATTCTCAAAAGGGATAAAACGTTCACTTGCACCAACAGAAATGAGAATATACTTAGGTTCTATCTCAACGATCAGATCATTCTCTCTATCGTAGGCGGTAATAATATCTTCATATATACCAGTCACCGTCGTTTGATTCATGATTGTGACATTCTCGTTCAACTGTGAGATCAAGCGTTTCGCTATCTCAAAACCTCTAACAGAGGCATAGAATCCCTCGTGCCCAAAAAACTTGTGTGTCTGTTTGACCAGCTGGCCACCGAGCTCCACACCTTCATCGACAATCAAAGTTTTTAGGCCTCGTTTGCTCGTCTCGATCGCGGCGCTCAGACCCGCCGGTCCACCTCCAATTATTAGAAAGTCTGTCTTTACCATGTTATTTCACCTCGACCAACCTGCCGTTCCACCTGCATCCCATCTTTGACAAGTGTGATACAACTCC
>Ga0209720_1001849_pt1 | contig 16914 bp, 17 predicted proteins | sample AD_JPNMR3_MetaG_FD_184426 | JGI IMG/M metagenome (GOLD analysis project Ga0209720, IMG submission 184426) | Active sludge microbial communities of municipal wastewater-treating anaerobic digesters from Japan - AD_JPNMR3_MetaG (SPAdes) (version 2) | ecosystem: Engineered > Bioreactor > Anaerobic...
GTGCCACCTGGTATACTGATCTACCACTGCCATCTTGTGTCTTCTTGACTATGGCTACCTTAAATCCTTCTGAATACCTCATAGTTTATGCCCTCCTATTGGCGTAAACTATCTTGACTCAGATTGGAACGGGATCTTGCTCAGGCAAATTTAGATGCCTTTACACCAAGACAGTTACTTACTCTGGAGCAAGAAAAAGAACAAGTAACGGAAAAACTCGAAGTACTCCATAAACATCTTTCCATCGTTAACAAACAAATTCAGGATAGCCAAGTTCGAGCTCCTATTTCAGGAACTGTGGAGGAACTTAAGAAAATAAATCAGGGGGATTTCCTTTTTGAAGGGGAAGAATTACTCCGTATTGTTCCAGAAAATTCAAAATTCCTTATTGCAGAAATTTCCATTGCTAGCCGTGATATGGCTAATATCCGACCAGGAATGGCGGTGTCCCTCCGACTAAACGCATTACCCCCCGCAGAGTACGGCGAGATTAAAGGTACGGTATGTAGCGTTTCGGCGGATGCTTTGTATTTAAACACAGGGGCCGCTTATTTTCTGGTAAAAGCTGTTCTTCCTCAGCAGTATGTGATGAACCGCAGGGGCCTTGCTATTCCCCTTAAAGCAGGCATGTCCGGAGAAGGCCGAATTATTACGGAACAAAAGCGTATAATCCACTATATTCTTGAAAAATTGGATTTTATTTAGATGACCCTCAATTCCCGGAATCGCTCTGCCACTTCTGGGGAACAAAAGCCGCGGGAATCCGCTGCACGGGCACCTCTGCTACAGCCTCCCTAGCAGTCGGTAGGCGATAAGTCCAAGCCATTCGCGGATGAGACGGGTGGAGCGGGTAAGGGCCCATGCGTCGGGGAAAAGGTCCGCAGGAAGGAGAAGGGGCTCCGCCTGGCTGTCCACCGAAAAGGGGATGGCCGGGAGCTTGGCTTTTTTGCAGATGGCCAGGGCACGGGGGAGGTGCCAGGCGGAACTCACGAGGAGTACTGGCTGAGCGGAGTGCTGTCCACCATCAGCGAGGCCTTCCAGAATCTTTTTACTATAAACAATGTTTTCGTGGGTGTTTCGGGAAGCCGCTTCCGTAATAATTGCACTTTTGGGAACCCCCATAAGCTCTAAAATCTCCGCCATGTAGGGGGCTTCTTTCTTATCTGGAAAAGTAATAGAACCGCTGCCGCCGCTTGCAATTATAACAGGGGCAGCCCCGGCCCGATACAGACGGGCGGCGGCACTAAGCCGTTCAAAGGTGTCGTTTCCTTCCACAAGGCCCGGCCGGGAAGCGGCGGGCTCCACGGTGCCTCCCAGAACGAGGATCGCCGTATAAGGAGCGCCAGCCATCACATCCTCAATCTGAGAGAGGGGTGTTTCGTAGAGTCGGGAAAGCAGGCGGGTCACCATTGGCAGGGATAACAATGTTACCAGGATGAGGACAGAAAGACTTATCCCCTTAAGCCAGCGCTGGAATTGATTCCTGGGCTGCAACAATAGAATAGCCCAGAAACTCAGCACAAGACCAATAGCTAAAGGGGAAGTTACCAGGGGACGCAGAATTTTAGAAATATAAAATACGAGCGTCCCCATCTCTTTTAATTATTGACGAAGGCTTTCTTTAATAATTCCAGATCTAGTTCTGGATAGACAGGAAACCGATCTAGAAGGGCCTTTACCCGCCGATGGGCTTCCGCTTTTACCATGGGGTCGATCACGTATTTTGCCTTGCTCGGCTGGGAAGGATTCTTGGGATCCGGTGCGGGCTTGGTCCCTTTCAGCACAAGGGCAATGATGGCCCCTAATTCTTTCATCTCCGTCGGTCCCATCCCTAAGGTGGTTACCGCGGCGGTACCAATCCGGAGCCCCGAGGTGTACCAGGGCCCATTGGGATCAAAGGGAAGGCTGTTCCGGTTCAAGGTGATGTTACATTCGTGGAGGGCGCTTTCCGCCTGACGACCCGTGAGTCCCTGGTTGCGAACGTTCACCAAAAACAGGTGATTGTCCGTACCGCCGGTAAGCACCTCAAGCCCTTCGGCCATACAGGCCGCGGCGAGGGCCTGGCTGTTCTCCACAATTTTGTGGGCATAGGTCTGGAATTCCGCGGTTCCCGCTTCCCGGAAGGCCACGGCCTTAGCGGCGATCACGTGGGGGAGGGGGCCGCCCATGGTAAGGGGGCAGCCCTTATCCAGAGCTTCGGCAAACTCTTTGGTGGAAAGCACGAGTCCCGCCCGCGGCCCCCGGAGGGTCTTGTGGGTGGTAGTGGTGACCACATGGGCGAAAGGAATGGGGTTGTAGTCCCCGGTAAAGACCTTGCCTGCCACAAGCCCCGCAAAATGGGCCATGTCCACCATAAAGACCGCCCCTGCTTTATCGGCAATCTCCCGCATTCTGCGGAAATTGATTTTTCGGGGATACGCAGAGTAGCCCGCTAATAGAATAAGGGGCCGCACTTCCAGGGCCTGTTTTTCAATTGCGTCGTAATCTAAAAGACCCGTTTCTTTCGAAACCGTGTAGGTATACACATCAAACATTCGGGCCGAAACATTGTAGCGATACCCGTGGGTCAGATGGCCGCCGGAATAATAGTCCAGCCCCAGGAGGCGCTGATTACCAAGCATCGTCTTAAGTTCTTTCCATTGTTCGTCGGACAGCTTATACAGATTGGTCTCGCCGAATTTCTCCAGGGCAGGCACTTCTACCCGGGTGGAAAGGATTGCCCAGTAGGCCAAAAGGTTAGCATCGGCGCCACAGTGGGGTTGAACATTGGCGTATTCTGCCCCAAAAACCTTACAGGCCTCGGCGGCGGCCAGGGACTCGATGGCGTCCACATTTTCGTTCCCCGCATAAAAGCGATGGTTGGGCATCCCCTCGGCATACTTGTCCGTAAGCAGGTTCCCCATGGCAAGTTGCACCGCCATGGAACAGTAGTTTTCGCTGGCGATGAGCTTTACCCGGCTGCGCTGATTTTCCAGTTCCTTTACGATAGAAGCGGCAATTTCTGGGGCTACCCGGGCAGTCTCGTACAGGTTGCAGAGGTAGGCAAGCAAGGCCGTATCCACCTTTTCTGGAGCGGTGGAAGCAAGATAGGTTGTTACCGGATTGGTATGCATGGATCCATATCTCCTTTCCGTAATGGTTCCTGCCCAGGCGTGCGACAGGCAATATATAATCCCAACGGGATTCCCAAGCTCCCCGATGGTTTCCCATCTTGAAACGCCAGTTGCTCTCTATTCCAGCAGCGAGTCCCTGCCTTAGTGGAGAAAAGGCCGCGGAGGACCCTTTTTATGATAAGGGGGCCTCACCGATGAGATATGGTAGCGGGAAAAAACTAATCGTGCAATAGGGGTTTCAAATGTTCCCTCCGGGAAAAGTTTCCGACAAACCGCCGGTGTGCTTTTTTACAGGTCTTGCCAGCGGTCAGCCAGCTTGCTAATAAATAGAGAACTACCGCTATTTTTTACACCTTTCCTGTCTGTTTCCCCACGTAGATAAAGCCACCCACGAGAGCAGTGATGGGAGCTACCATGACCAGCCCAAAGCTCCCCACCATGGTGTGCACGATTTCGGCGGAGACATATATCATATTAAGGATGTTTACCAGCGGTATTCCCTGGGCAATAAAGGTCATGAGGAGGGCCGTATACCCACCGGTGTAGGCAAGGAGTAATGTGGTTGTCATGGTTCCTACCACATGACGTCCCACGGTAAAACCGGACTTTATGAGTTCCCATCGACTAATCTGAGGGTGCTTATGCACAATTTCGCCCATGGCGGCAGAGATATCCATAGAAAGGTCCATTACCGCACCACTGGATGCAAGGAATATACCCGCCATGAATAACCGAGGGAGCGAAAGCCAGTCAAAACCCATGTAGAGGAGGTTTTCCGCAAAGGGATGAACCGCTCCATGGATTTTAAACCAGGAGGTAAAGAAAAAGGCTAATAGGGTAGTAAGAAGAACTCCTCCCATGGAACCGATGAAGGAAACAAGCCCTTTTTTAGTAAAGCCGCCAACAAGGAAAATAATCACAAAGGTAAGCAGTGCAACTATCCCCAGGGTAAGTACCAGAGGATCCCAGCCATACAAGATGAGAGGGAGAAGCACTTTAATTATAAGAGCCACGGAAAACACAAAAGAGATGAGTGCTTTAAAACCTATCCATCCCGCGAAACCGATAAGGACAAGGATAAAAAGAACAAAAAGCGCAAGAATCCCGTCCAAACGAAAATGATCCATCACATTTACGTGGGCCACGTCCTTTTTATCTGGAGTAAGATCCATAACGACAAAGGCCGTGTCTCCAGGAGAGAACCATTTGTCTAACTCTTTTTTGCCGAGAAGATTATTGGTGGTAAAAAAATGGCGTCCTTTGAACCGGGTTGTAAGAATCTCTATTTCTAATTGTTGGTTTCCATGTTTAGAGGGACCAATCGTTTTAACCGTACTATTGTCTGTCGCAAGAATACGAGCTTTGGCCCAGAGGAAAGAACCCTCCGGATAGGGCGACGTAAAGCCCGTGGGAATAAAAAAAAGAACCCCACTTACGAAAGTGACCAGAATAGTGAATACAAGGTCCTGTCGATGGAGATGCAAAAAGGCTGTGAATCTATTCATATGTTCCTCTTCTGGGTAAATAACATCACCGTTATACGACTGTTAAGCACCTAAAATCTAAGGGGCTCGCCCTTGCGGGCAGCCCCTGGTACTTTTTGATAATAGAGAGCCGTACTTTATTGTTATTCTGCTATTTACTACTTATTTCGCAGCCACCGGCGTCCCTGTTGTTGCGGGGGTAAGACCAAGGCTGATCATCAATTTCTTAAAGATATCCGTATTGTCGTAATATCCCGCAAAGAGTTCCTGATTAACCCCTTTAGCAAAGACAGGTACGGGAACCCCCGTGTGGGAATAACTGGTCCAGCCGATACCCGCCATCTGGTTAAGAATTTGGGTGAGTTTTACCGTGAGGGGTTCGTAACCACCGTACAGCAGGTACTCTTCTTCTTTTATCGAGCGTTCTACCTCGTTCCCCATGGTTCGCTTAAAGGCCCGTTCCAGTTGTTCTTTTTGAAGGATATTGAGGGACGCGATATCGATACCGAAGGCATCCTTTATTGCCGGGGCCAGGTCTTCAAGCTTAGCCTTGTCTTTGGGGGTGTTGGCCTTATAAGGTTTAAGAACTTCTTCATTAAATGCCACATAGGACATTTTCTGGGGAGCAATCTTATCAAAGAAGGTTTCGTATTGGGTCCCGGCGAAACCAATGGCCATACCACCGGTTTCGTGATCACCTGTTACCAGAACAAGCGTTTCATTGGGGTGTTTTTCAGCAAAGGCCAGGGCTTCCCGTACGGCCGCATCAAAGGCAAGGGTATCCTTTATGGCGCTGGCCGCATCGTTGGCATGGCAGGCCCAGTCGATTTTTCCACCTTCCACAAAGATAAAGAAACCGTTCGGCCCATCCTGCAGGAGTTCAATCCCCTTGCGTACAAAGTCGGCAAGGGCGAGTTCCCCTTCTTTTCGATCTATGTCGTATTTCATGGCCGAAGAATCCTGGAGCACCGGATTGATGGCGATAACCTTACCGATCCCTGCCTTAAGGTTATCAAAGGCCTGTTTGGTCTCTACAATAGTATACCCCTGCCGTTTGGCGAGATCAAACACACTGGTAAGATCTTTGTTCTTTCCTTTGGGTTGCAGGAAACCACCGCCGCCAAAATAGTCAAACCCACTCGCCGTGAGCTGAACCGCAATGTTGTAGTAATTCCCTCGGGAAGGTTCCTTAGCGTACATTGAGGCAGGGGTCGCATGGTCTAGAGATACCGATGAAATAACCCCTATCTTTTTCCCCTGCTCTTTGGCGTATTCGGCGATGGTCTTGTAGGTTTTGGTCTTTGTTACATCCATGTTGATAACACCATTCAGGGTTTTGTGTCCCGAGGCAAAGGCCGTACCCGCAGAAGCTGAATCGGTGATAAGAGAACCCGCATCAAAGGTGGTACAAAGTCCTGTTACGGGAAGCTGGGAGAAGGCAAGGCGCTTTACATTTACCTCTTTGGAAGAGAGGGCGTTTGCGTACGCCTCGGTAGCGGTAATCTGGGGCATGGCAAGCCCATCACCTACAAAAAAGAAGATGTACTTAACCTGTTTGCTTCCACTGGATGTCTCAGTTTTTTTCTGTTGTTCTGTGGTACCACCGGCAAATACCTGGCTGCTTACCAGGGATACAGCCAAAAATAGGCAGAAATTTCTAAACCAACCGTTCCTTTTCATCAAAGGCCTCCTTACAATTTGATAAGCCTATGATGCAAGAGGATGACTAGAGAATAATGAAAAAAATATAAAAAAATGATGAGGGTAAGAGATTTCGGCGGATACTAGGTTTGTCGTCCGGTCCTCAATTTTTCTTCAAAGCGTTCCAGGTTTTTCCCCGTAAGGCGGCCGGTCTCAGCGGTAGACGCCCCATTGGCTTCGGGGCTCTTTGCATTCTGCAAGGCGGAGTGTTTCGTTTCTGGTTTTCCTTGCGGAGTAATTCCCAGCCGTCGCTGAAGTTCCACAAATTCCTCCCGGGAAAAGCGCACTCCCCCCAGAATATGTCGTTCAAAGGATTCGCAGCACCGGGGGGCTACCGTCCGGGCAATATCGAACATAACCTGGGCATAGGCGCGAATCTCCTTTTGGGCATGGGGATCGAGACGAAGCTTTAAAAAATGGAAAAGGTTATGCAGATCCATCTGCCAGTACCATTCGGTATACAAAGAAAGGGGAAGGTTTATTCGAGCAAGTTCCCGGGCAAGTCCCTGCTCCAGTAAGTTCTGATACTGTTGATAGGCCTGGCGTTGACCTGCTTCTAACTGTTCCTGAATAAATCGACCGGTATCGGGGTCTACCGGTTCTGCCATCCGCCCCTGTTTATTGTCAGTGCTTTGAAGGGCGATGTCTTCTAAGGCGGGAACATAAAAATCATCTTTCATCACCGAGTAACGGCCAGAAATCTCGTTTAACCGGGCCGTTCGATGTCGCACCATCTGGCGGGCCACAAATATGGGAAGTTTTATATGAAAGGTGAGCACCACCTGTTCAAAAGGAGAGGTGTGCTCATTTCGAAGGAGATAATCGATAAGGGCCGCATCTTCCCGATAGGTTTTTGTTCCAGCCCCATAAGAAACCCGGGCTGCCTGGACTACCCGTTCATCACTACCAAGATAATCTACCAGGCGGACAAAACCTTTATCCAACACGGGGAATTCTTTATCCAAAATTTGTTCCGCCGCTTCCACAAAACAATGGGCCACTCTTACCTCCAGAAAATTTGTATGTTATTCTAAATGGAGTATACTATTTTTATATCAACTATTAAAAGTGAGTTAAAAGGAGTTGAATTGAAGGATGACAGATCAAAACCCCTTTTATGAAAATCTGCTTGAGTATTATGACGAAATTTTCCCCGTTACTCAAGAGCGCATCGATTTTATCGTTTCTCATTTGCCAGATCGACCTTACCCACAGCGAATCCTCGACGTGGGTTGCGCCACCGGCGGAACCGCCATAGCCCTTGCCCGAAGGGGGCTAGAGGTAACAGGGATTGATAACGAGTGGACCATGATTCAAAGTGCTAACCGAAAAAACCCGGAACCTAAAAGCAATGCCCGGTTCCTTTGTATGGATATGCGGGAAGTGGATTCCTGGTTTCCTCCTCGCTCGTTTGATACACTCCTTTGCCTGGGTAATACGTTGGTACACCTGGATTCTTTAGGAACTATCGAGACCTTTTTGGGTTCCATGGGGCGTCTGTGTCAGCCCCCCGCAACGGTGATTCTACAATTTGTGAATTATAAAGAGATACTCAAAAGTCAGAATCCCCACCTACCTCCTATCAAAACCTCCCGTTGTAGATTTGAACGGCAATACCAGAGGTTACCCAATGGGAAACTTCTTTTTGAAGGACGCCTGTATTCTTCCACGGAAGAAATGGTGTTCGAAGGGACCAACGAGTTGTATCCTCTCTTGTTGGATGACTGTATTACTTTGCTCGAAAAGCATTCTTTTACGAATATTAAAGTATATGAAGATTTTACGGGTGCTCCCTATCGGGATGATGGCCTCGGAGTGCTTGTGGTGGCTCACCTTATGAAATAGGCCTTCTTTTCTCTGAAAAGAACAGATGAGGGACGGGAAGTAGGTACATTAGTTAGACAAAGAGAGGAAAATTCCCCTGCGTGCAAAAGATTTGACGATGAAAAAGCCAGGGGAAAGGTACAAGGGACCCCCTTCCCCGTAGTTTAAGCAACAGGCTCCCCTTTTATGTTCCAGCGGTTTTCAACCTTCTCGAACACCTCTAAGGGTAACTGAACCAGTCTCCCGTCATCGGCGGTAAGTTTGATTGTTTCCGCTATAGGATTTACTTCGGTAACCTTCCAGATGCTCCCCTGGTACGATACCTTGCACCCTTCCTGGGGCATCTGGCGGCGCTGTTCGCTATAAAAACCATATTCATAGGCAAGACAGCACAGAAGACGCCCGCAGGGACCAGAAATCTTCATCGAGTTAAGGGAGATGTTTTGGTCCTTTGCCATCTTGATAGAGACTGGTTTTAATTTGTCTGAAACGCTGTGACAACAGTAGGGTCGTCCACAGACCCCCAGTCCACCAATAACCCGCGATTCATCTCGAACACCGATTTGACGCAGTTCGATGCGGGTCTTGAAAACACCTACTAGATCTTTCACCAATTCCCGAAAATCAACCCGGTTCTCGGCAGTAAAGAAGAAAAGAATTTTAGAGTCTTCGAGAAGATAGTGGACCGCCACGAGCTTCATTTCTAGATTGTGAGCGGCAATTTTTTCTTTGCAAATCCGGTACGCTTCCTGTTCCTTCGCTTTGTCCTGTTCTGCCTTTTGGATATCCCGTAACTGGGCAATTCGATCGATCTGGACCACCTCTGCGGTCGTATAGCTCCCTGTGTTAGTAATGGGCCCGATGATCTGGGCCAGATCTTTCCCGTAACGGGTAGGGACCACAACCATCATCCCCGTAGATAAAGAAACCGATTTATCGTACATGGCAATAAATGTCTCGTGGGAGTAGGGAAGACGGGCCCGATAGAGGGGCACCGATGGCTCTATAGGTTTTGTCTCCCCTGTTATGGGTGTGGCAATGCTTATGGTTTCTTCAAAATGATCCTCCGGCGGAAGGTCATCGAAAACTGTATCTCCTTGCATTATAGCTACTCCTGATCTAACAAATGTCTCATTACCTCTAACCGCCCCGGCTCCTGTGCCGGGATATTAGTTTCTACTCTAATAAATTTATTAATAAGCCCTTTATTTCATCTAGCTGGGCTAGAATCTGGATTTGAGATATTTGTCCAGAAAGAATTCCTGCTGCTAGTTGTTCTAATCGGGTATCGATTACTTTTAAAAGGGTGTATTTTTTTCGTTTTAAAATATTAAAACCACTGGTTTTCTCTTCTATGTCAAAGCTATGGTGTACTACATAGTGCATAAAACGCCGAACCGCCTCTTTATATGCTACTATTCGATCGAGGAGGGGTTTTTCTTTCAGGGCTTCCCCCGCCTGGGTTACTTCATCAAGAAGTTCTTGAAGGGGTTTCTCCGTTTCGACAGTTTCCAGCGCTTCCGTCGTTTTTTCTTCTTGGGCCTTATCAAGGGTTGTCTTGAAAAGTGGGGGCTTTTTCTTTATGCCCTCCTGTCGGGCCTTACGGGCTTCTCCCTGGGCAACTCCATAGGTGTGGGGATTCAGTGAAAGGTTCCCTTCTGGTACTTCAACCCTGGTCATACACCGCTTCTGCTTGCTTCCCGGATGCTCTGGGCATCCCGATAGGTTGCCACCCGTTCTTCCCAATTTTCAGGGCTGCCACTGCCAACGATAGCTCCCTTTATAACCGCTCCTTCATCAATTTTAATCTTTTTTGTATATACAGTACCAATAAGTATCCCTGTGGAGAGAATGACAACTCCCTCCGGGGCTAGAATGTCTCCTATAACTACGCCTCCGAGGGTACAGGCTGTGCATTGAATGTCTCCTTTAATGCGGCCACTTTCTCCTATCACAAGTTTACCCTTCACGGTAAGATCGCCCCGAATACTGCCGTCAATGCGAGAAAAACCGCCGCTTGTTACAGCCCCCTGAATAAAACTACCACTTCCAATAATAGTATTAACAATGAGGTCATTCCCTGTCTGTCGTGCCATGATGTTATTTTACCGTGTTTCGGGCTAAGGTAGACCGAATATTAAGATATTTCATGGGGTCCACCACATCGGAACCTATATGAACTTCGTAGTGTAGGTGAGGACCCGTAGAAAGCCCCGTATTGCCAATATATCCAATTACCTGTCCTTGCTGAACCTTTTGTCCCTTTTGTACCCTAAATGCCTGGAGGTGGGCATAGCGGGTATAAAAACCATGTTTGTGCTTTATAATGATATAATTGCCGAAGCCACCTATATCATAATCTACCGTGACCACCTGGCCATCCGCTGCAGCTACCACTGGATCCCCCTGTCGATAGGTGGAAAGATCTACCCCTTTGTGAATATACCATTGGCCGGTGAAGGGATTGATGTTTTGACCAAAGTACATTGATATATGGCCGATTCCTCCTTGAATAGGCCATATACTGGGGATATCGGTCAGAAGCGTATTCTGGGAATCCAGGAGATTGCCTATCTCTTTCAGCGGATCCACCGCAGAGGAAAGATAGCCTGATAAGCGACGCAATTCGCTTACCTCTTTTAAGGTCCCCTGGGCGGTTTCTTTTAACTCAAAAAAGGAACTAAGGTCTCCCTGCTGCGCAGAGGTGGTGGTAGTAGGTTTAGTGGCAAGCCCCAGGGTAGAAAGGGTAGAAGATAGGGCCGCTTCAAAACTTTTAGCTGATCGCAGAAGATTTGCTGTTTCGTCCCGCAGCATATCAAGGTTGGCCTGGGTTTCCTTTAATTTACTTTCGTTTTCAACCAGCGCTCCCCGCGTCCCGCTATACAACGCCCCATACCAGAAAAAGGCCCCCACAATCCCTGCCAACACCAGAAGAACCAGGGCAAAGGAAAAAATACTTATCTGTAAATTGTATACCCGCTTTTCCGAATGGGGAACCACAACGATTGAATATTTCTTTCTCCCAAAATGAAAAAAAGCGCGCAGTGCATCTCCAATACTTCTCCCTAGCCGAACGAAGAAACGCCCTGTTTTTTTGAACAGGGAGTTTTCTAATTTTTTATAACGATGCACCGAAGCCACTCTCTTGCTCCCTTCTAATAACATTATTTACTTAATAAAATCCTGTTTATTATACCAGTTAATTTAAAAATATGTCAAATCGTCCATTGTCTCACCATGGTAATTTTTATTTTTCGTTGACGATTGAAAACTCTTGTGGTATAGTAATAGTATCCAGTTTGGAAGCCCCCTATCATAACACTTTTGGACTAAGCCATGCAGTATTTTGATACTCACGCCCATATAGGGCTCATCTATGATGACCCTATTGAACAACTTATTGTTATTCAAGAAGCCCGGCAAGCTTCGGTGACCCGGATTGTTTCGATTTGTAATAGTTTGCACGACTTTGTCCAGGTATACGAAAACCTGAAATCGGCGACGAATGTCTACCATGCGGTAGGGGTTTCTCCGTCGGAGGTGCAAAATCCAGGTAAAAACTGGATTCAAACAATCGAACAGAGCGTGCGGCTCCCGCGGGTGGTCGCAATCGGAGAGATTGGGTTGGATTATTATCGAAAATTTGGTGATAGAAAGTCTCAGATTGAGCTTTTTATCACCCAGCTTGAACTGGCGGCAAAATTGGATTTGCCGGTGATCATCCACAATCGAGAGGCCGGTCAGGATGTGCTGGAGATTTTGCGGGACCGTCTTCCTCCAAAAGGAGGGGTGCTCCATTGTTATTCAGAAGATGCGGCCTATGCGGAAAAGGCCCTGGATCTGAATGTTTACTTTAGCTTTGCCGGGAATCTTACCTATCGCAATGCGAGGAACCTCCACGAGACGGTCAGGGTATTGCCGCTGGATCGAATCTTGATAGAATCGGAGAGCCCCTTTATGGTACCCGCCGAGTTCCGGGGTAAGCGCAACATGCCGAAGTACCTTCCCAGCACGGCCCGCTATCTTGCGACGATGCTCGATATGGATGAGGAAGAGTTAGCGGCCATTCTCTGGGAAAATTCGAACCGGTTCTTTGGTTTGCCTGCGTAAGAATTCCAGGAAGGGCGTATTTTTCGCTATGACTCGTTTCTTATATCATCCCCTGCGGATTGGCTCGGTGAATCTGGAGGGGAACCTTTTCCTTGCCCCTGTCGCCGGGTATACGGACCGGGCCTTCCGTTCTGTCTGTGTAGAAGCAGGGGCAAATCTTACCTGCACTGAACTGATTTCTGCGGAGGGCCTTGTGCGGGACTCAAAAAAGACTGCCCAGATGCTCCTGCGGGCCCCCAATGAGCGTTGCTATGTGGTTCAGTTATTTGGTTCCGACCCGGATACTATGGGCCGGGCGGTGGCATTCCTTGAGCCCTATCATCCAGAAATGGTGGATATCAATTGTGGTTGCCCTGTTCCCAAGGTGGTAAAGAGTGGGGCAGGAGCTGCCCTGTTACGGGATCCGGACCGGCTTGCAAAGGTGGTGGAATCGGTAGTTCAGGCTTCTCAAAAATATCTGGGGGGAGTGCCGGTAACGATAAAAATTCGTTCGGGGTGGGACGAAGCATCAATCAATTATCCCCTCGTGGCTCAGCGGGCTCTAGAGGCGGGGGCGGCTGCCATAGCCCTCCATGCCAGAACCCGGGCCCAGGGTTACGCGGGCAAAGCTCAGTGGGAACATATTGCCCACCTTGTGAGCCTTGTAAATATTCCGGTTGTTGGCTCGGGGGATCTATTTACCCCGGAAGATGGCAAACAAATGCTGGAACAAACGGGTTGCGCGGCCATCATGTTTGCCCGGGGGGCTATGGGAAACCCCTTTATCTTTACCGAGACCCGACAGCTTTTAGAAAAGGGCTATTACGACCCTGTTCCGGTAGAACAACGGCTTCAATGGGCCCTTCGTCAGCTAGAACTGAGGGCTCTGGATGTAGGGGAAGATATAGCATGCCGGGAAATGCGCAAGCAGTTTTGTGCGTACTCTAAAGGCATGCCAGGGGCATCCCATTTGCGGAATGCCTTTGTTCAAGCCAAAACTATAGAAGAATATCGGCAAATTGCATCCCAGGCCTTTCCGCATATGCATTTTTAACTAAAAATTTATTAAAGGCCCTTGCATTTTATTAAAAAATGGAGATAACTGTATAGTAAAATTTTGTACTTTCTAAAAAGGGGTGATATAATAGAGACCATGAATAAATCCGATTCGTCCCAGGAGCTCCCCGCTGAACTAGTGGAACATGTGTATGAGCCCTTCTATGTGGATTACGAGAAACAGATTTATGATTTGAAACAGCTCCTGGAAATCTCGAAAAGTTTGAATTCTACCCTGGATTACACGATTCTTATCGATTCTATCCTCTTTATATGTATGGCCCAGATGAAGGTTATTCGGGCGGCTATCTTTGCAAAAAAGAATCTGGACGCTACGGCCTTTTCATTACAGCGTAACTACAAAGGTTTTGATGTAGACCACTCCCTTGATTATTCTATACCGGAAGATCATAAGCTCATCACCTTCTTTTCTCAAAAGTATGGTTGTTATACCCTGGAAGACATCCATCGAGAGTTGGGGCCCTTAGAAGGTCTTGAGCACATCGAACGGCTTGAACCCAGTTTGCTGGTTCCCTTAAAGGCAAAGGGCCAGATTAATGGTATCCTTATGCTCGGGGAGCGGATCGATGAAAGTGATTTTGACCCCTATGAACGGGAATACCTCTTAAACATTGCCACCCTTGCGGCTATTTCAATAAACAACGCCTTCCTGTTTGAAATGACCACCACCGATATGATGACTAAGCTCCGCATGAAGCATTACCTGTTTACGGTGCTTCAGGAACGGTTCAATAATTTTGAAAATCCCCTCCGTAATTTTGGCATAATCATGTTTGATATCGATTTCTTTAAAAAATTCAATGATACCTATGGCCATACCTGTGGAGATTATGTGCTTGTTCAAGCGGCCCATATCATTGCCGACCATATTCGTTCTACTGATATTGCCGCTCGTTTTGGAGGAGAAGAATTTGTAGTATTAGTGGTGGAAGAAAATCCTTCTGCGGAGATTCAAAAGATATCTTTTCAGATTGCCGAACGAATTCGGCAAGCCATAGAACAGGCGCCCCTGGAATTTGAAGGACAGAAACTCCATATCACTATCTCCGGTGGCATCGCTTGTTATGATCCGCTGGTGGATGCATCCCCAAAACAGGTGGTGGATCGGGCTGATCGCGCCTTGTACCGTTCTAAACAAGAAGGGAGGAATCGGATTTCCATCGATGTGCCCCGGAACTGAAAAGCTCCCTGGGATAGCAGCTTCTTAATTAAGGGACAATTTTTTGTTGACCTGAAAAGCGTTCTTGCCGTATCTTTGTATCATGCTTGTTCAGTTTATCCGGAAACCGCTGCGCTATCGATATGATAATGTGGTGTTAATCCTTATCGGAATTAACCTGCTTGTTTTTTTGGTACAGAATCTGGTTGCTCAGGCAACTTCGTACCTCGCATTAAATCCCGTGGCGATGGTGCGCTTTGGTATGTTCTGGCAGCCCCTGACGTACATGTTTACCCACGGAAGTATTTCTCATCTTCTTTTTAATATGCTGGGTCTGTTTTTCTTTGGAACCCCCATGGAACGCCATGTGGGTTCCAAGGAGTTTCTGCTCTATTATCTTGTTACGGGTATTCTGGCGGGGCTTTTTTCGTTCGGGGTTTTTTTGCTCACCGGTTCCTATTTTACCTATCTGGTAGGGGCTTCCGGCGCAATTTTTGCCGTGCAATTGGCCTATGCGACCTTTTTCCCTGATTCGGTGGTTTTTCTCTGGGGTATCCTTCCCCTGCGGGCGCCGGTGATGGTCCTTGGTTTTACCGCCCTGGAACTTTTTTCTGCCATTACGGGCACCCAGAATGGGGTAGCCCATGTAACCCACCTGGCGGGTTTCTTGTTTGGCTGGCTGTATTTCCTGGTTCGTTTTGGGGTTAATCCCTGGAGATATCTGGTGCGTCGCTCCTAGAATGTTGAATGGTAATAGAGGGAGTGAGCGGGGGGCGTTGAACCCTAAAACGAGCTACCCCACTGAATCCCCAAAAATTGGGTGGGCGCGAATACACAGGGCGGGGTAAAAAGAGAAAGATGGCGCTTTTCTTTATAGTATTTTTTGCTTTAATCTTTTCTTCCCCTATGGATGCCCAAACGGTGGTGCGGGGCGAGGTCCGTATCGATTTAGAACCGGTATATCTTTCGTTTTTAGAAGAACATGGTCCATTAGATACGACCGTTGCGCGCCAGCGAGCCCTGGAAGAGGCCTTTCTGAATGTTTCTGCCCACATTTATGGCTGGCGCTTTGCCTATGAGATAGGCGAGCGGGCCCGACAGATTGAAGAAAAGCTCGAGCTATTCTCAGAGGGCACTATCCGCTGGGGGGATCCCCGCTTTTCTGTGACCGATGCTCGGGTAGAGGGATCTACCTTTGCCATCTGGGTAGAGTACCGACCGACCCCCGAAGAAGAGCGCCGGCTTGCTTTCTGGAAATCAGGGCAGATCCTTCTTTTACAAGGGGTGGGGACCGGAGCTCTTTCGGGGCCCGGCCCTGCAGGGGCAGAGGCTGCTCCCAATGGAGGTGGCTTGCCCACAGTACCGGGGGCTTCTCCCGGCGAGGAGGGGGATAACTCTTTGAGGAAAGGCCGCTCCACCGGCGGGGCTAGTTCCGATTCCCCGGAGAAAAGCGCCCTTTCTTCTCAAGATGGGCTTGCCGCCGGAGGTTGGGCGCCCGTTCCGGGACCCTGGTACGATGGTAAACGCCGGGCCCTGGAGGATGCGGCCCGGGCCGCCATTCGGGCCTACCTGCGAAAAACCGAGCGAAACCGCCCAAAGGAAGCCCACGGATACATCGCCCTCGCTTCCTTTCCCCGCTATTGGATACAGGCGGGACGCTGGACATGCCAGGCCCGCTTCCGGGTTATTATTACCGATGTGGTTCCCTTCGCGGTGCATTAATGGCGCGAGAGACGTAAAGAGGTGGAACTACTCTTCTTTTGGGGCCTGTCGGATTATTCCCCAATGATTTTTACCAGCACCCGTTTTCGGCGCTGACCATCAAATTCACCATAAAAGATTTGTTCCCAGGGGCCAAGATGCAATCTTCCCTGGGTAATGGCGACGACTACCTCTCGTCCCATAATTTGCCGCTTCATGTGGGCATCGGCGTTATCTTCTCCCCGGTTGTGGTAATACGACGAAACGGGCTCATGGGGGGCTAGTTTTTCAAGCCAGATATCAAAGTCGCGATGGAGCCCACTTTCGTCATCGTTAATAAAGACACTTGCCGTGATGTGCATGGCGTTTACCAAACACAGCCCTTCCTGAACCCCCGAGGCCGCAACGAGGGCTTCCACCTGGTCTGTTATGTTGATAAATTCCCGGCGTTGTTTTGTCTCAAACCACAATTCCTTCGTTAAGCTCTTCATAGGGTAACTATAAAACGCAAGTCCTTAAATGAAAAGCGGCTCCTTGCTTGGCGCGTGGCGGATTAACAGAACCGGGGTTGCCTAGTCTCCAACACCGATTCAGGATGTGAGGTAAGCTGTATCAGGAGGGAGTGAAGCTACAGGCGGGCTTTCTTCTTCCTCTCTTTACAGAGGCGCCCTTCTAGGATACGTTAGATGGTATAGCACATTGGTACGGGAGTTCTCATGGATATCCAGAACACGGTAAAGAACCTGCATCCCCTGGAGGTGCGGAT
>Ga0209720_1001856_pt1 | contig 16879 bp, 18 predicted proteins | sample AD_JPNMR3_MetaG_FD_184426 | JGI IMG/M metagenome (GOLD analysis project Ga0209720, IMG submission 184426) | Active sludge microbial communities of municipal wastewater-treating anaerobic digesters from Japan - AD_JPNMR3_MetaG (SPAdes) (version 2) | ecosystem: Engineered > Bioreactor > Anaerobic...
GTGAAAAAAAAAAGAAAGGGGCCTTTGTAAATGGCTATTAGTACACAAGGTGTAACGCTCAAATGGGGGGCAAGCGCAGCTACTTTGACTAAAGTAGTGGACATTAAGGACTTTCCCGATCTCGGAGGAGCACCCGAAATGCTCGAAACCACGACTCTGAGCGACCCGATACAAACTTACATCATGGGCATTCAAGGGTCGGACATGATGGAGTTTACTTGTAATTACACTAAAACTGATTTCGACAACGTTATGAAGGACGCTAACAAGAATCTTTATTACTCTTTAGAGTTTGGCAACAATGGCACCGAGGGCAAATTTGAATGGCAGGGTCAACATACCGCTTGGGTAGTAGGCGCGGGTGTAAATGCCGTGACCGAGTTCAAGATCGGTATTGCCCCGTCTACGAAGCCTACTCTAAAAACTACTTAGTGAAAAAAAAAGAAAGGGGCCTTTGTAAATGGCTAAACAAATTCGATTCACCTATGATGGAGTAGATTACACGCTGGAGTTTACGAGAAAGTCCGTAGAGACTATGGAGCGTAACGGGTTTGTAATCACGGAAGTGTTCGAGAAACCCATGACTCTGCTCCCGACACTATTTGCAGGCGCTTTTTTGGCTCATCACCGTTCCGTTAAGCGTGATGTGATTGACAAGATTTATGAGAGTTTGCCTAACAAGCAAGATTTGATTACTAAATTGGCAGAGATGTATAACGAACCAATCGCGGCTCTACTTGACGAGCCGGAGGATGAAGAGGGAAACGTGAAGTGGGAGGCGACCTGGTAGATCCAGGTTCGCCCCCTTCTTACACCGAAATCTTCGAGAGGCAGTTTCCGTTCTATTTATCGATTGGTATGACCTACGATCAATACTGGAACGATGACTGCCTCTTAGTTAAATATTACAGGGAAGCTCACGAATTAGCGAAGGAGCGTCGAAACCAAGAACTTTGGTTACAGGGTTTGTATATATATGACGCTTTATGCTGTGTAGCACCTATTCTCCATAGTATGGCTAAAAGTGGGACGAAACCTTTACCTTATCCCGAAAAACCTTATCCGATTACCCCAGAAGCGATTAAACAAGAGGAGGAAGAAAGGGCTAGGGCGAATAGGTTGAAAGCTAAAGCGATGTTTGAAGCATGGGCTAGTAAGTTAGACTTGCCCGAGGGGGTGAGGGACGATGAGTGACGCTATAGATAGGTTAGAGATAGAAGTTAGTGGCGGTGACACTAAGAAGGTCGAGGACGGTCTAAACGCCCTCGCTAAGTCGTTAGAGGCTCTACGAAGGGCTACTACACAGTTAGGTAAGGCGTTGGATGGCGCTGACTTCGATCAGTTTGGATCGGGTGTGAAGAAGTTAGCGAAAGCCTTACAACCTCTCAGTGGTTTCAAAAGTCAAGCGGGAGGGGTTATAAACTCGCTAAAGGACTTCACTGAGACCGCCACGAATTTTAATCAGTTTACGAGATTCGATAAGTTTGCAGAACAGACAGAGAAATTGTCGAACTCGCTAAAACCTCTTGCTGACGTGAGAACCCAACTTGGGGCTACGCTGAAGCATTTGTCGGACGTTCCCAAGATCATGGGCGAATTAGAAGATTTGAGCTTCGATGAGTTCGCTGTAAAGGTTCGAGGATTAGCGGATAGTTTAGAACCCCTCGGCAATATACAAAGTAAGCTAGGTTCCACGTTAAATCAGTTAAGTCGATTCTCCCAGGTCACTCAACAATTAGATGAAACCTTCACGAGTACTAATTTCGAGGATAATATTATTCGCCTAGTGTCTGCGCTTACCCCTCTGATGGAGATCGGTAAGTCTAACCTAGGTTCCATACTCAATCAGCTTCGTAAGATTCCAGAGATCATGGATGCTCTGGCGAAAGCTGATATGGATGTATTCGCCGATCAAATGGAGAGAGTGGCTAGAGCGATGAAGCCTCTAGCTGATGAAATGCAGAAAGTGTCGCAGGGTTTTAGTGCGTTCCCTGCTAAGATACAGCGTCTAATAAGGGACAACGATAGATTGTCCAATTCCAACCGTGCTTTGAACCGTTCGTATGGGGTTCTGGGGACGGGTATTAGTCGTACCACTGTTAGATTTGGACTTCTGTATGCGGGTATGCGTAGATTGGCTAGTAGAATGGGCGACTGGCTCAATAAGACTAATGAGTACGTGGAAAACCTTCACTTGTTCCGTCTAGCCATGGGTGGTGCGACGGAGAGCGCACTAGAGTTCGCTTATACGGTGCAGGAGAAGATGGGTATTGACGTGTCCGAGTGGATGCGTTACCAAGCCGCGTTCCAGAACATGGCTCGGGGTTTTGGCATAGCCGAAGAAAAGGCTTCGATCATGTCTAAGACTCTTACCCAATTGGGCTATGACTTAGCGTCCGTCTTTAATGTAGACTACGAAACAGCCATGCAGAAACTAGAAAGTGCTATTGCAGGGCAACCACGACCCATGAGGGAGTGGGGTTTTGACATATCCGAAACCACCCTCAAAATGGTAGCGATGAATCTCGGGATCGAGAAGAGCGTAGAACTCATGACGCAAATGGAAAAAGCGCAGCTTCGATTCGTTCAAATTATGGAAACCTCTCGCATACAGGGTTTCTTAGGAGATATGGCGAGAACAATTATGACCCCCGCCAACGCGCTTCGTATATTGGAGCAACAGATCCTGCAACTCAAACGTGCGTTAGGTGAAGCCTTAATTCCCGTCTTAATAGAGTTCATTCCTTATGTCATTGCTGGTACTAAAGTGATCACGAACATGGCGAGAGCTATAGCCGCCATGATGGGCTTTGAATTACCGGAGATCGACTACACAGGTTTAGAAGGGATTCGTTATAAGGCAGACGAGGCTACAGATGGGTTAGACAGTACAACAGAATCGCTCAAAAAGCTCAAACGCCAGACGATGGGCTTCGATGAACTCAACATTCTTAGTCCTGATACGGACTTAGAAGGATTTAACATGGGTATCGACGAGCTAGGACTTGATCTAAGCAAGTACACTTATGACTTCATAGGTGAGATGAACACTCGAATCGCCGAGTTGACCGAGAAGATTCAAGGCATGCTCCAACCGTTTATTGACAATTTGCCCGAGATATGGGAGTTGGCTAAATCTATCGGGGAGGCGCTCCTAGTTTGGAAAATTAGTGAGGCGGTAATTACGGGTTTAGATACTGTTATTAATCGACTCACGACTATACGTGACAATCAAGTTGTAAAACAGGGTTTGGGCCTTTCGCTCACGGTCATGGGTGGATATTTAGTATTTGATTCCGCTTTCAAAATTCTATATGGTGGGGCTAGTTATTCCACTATTAGTGAGGCGATATTGGGAGCGGGTGCGGTATTAGCTGGTTCGTTATTCTTAGTCGGAGGGACCGCGGGGTGGGTTCTGGCTCCGTCGATACTGTTAAGTTTAACTGTGGCAGGCGCGTACTTCGCTAATCGAGCCAAAATGAAGGATATGGTCAGGGACGCTTTCTACGATGGTGGGGATTCAATCACGATACAAGATATAGCTGTGAAAGCCGTAGACCCCGACGTGTCACTCATAAATAAGTTTGCGAAGCTCGACGAGTTGATGTTGTATATTGAAAATCCGTCAATCCAAGAGGCGACCCCAAACGAGATTCGTAACAAGCTGTTCACACTTATTAACGGCATACCTATTCCCAACGCGGTGTTGAATTTGACAAATATTGATCCGAAGATTCCCGAAGGGGAGTCAGATTTAGTAAGAAATAAGTTATTTACACTTATTGACGGTACGCCTATTCCCAACGCGGTGTTGAATTTGACAAATATTGATCCGAAGATTCCCGAAGGGGAGTTAGACTCGATAGTTGAAGAAATAAATGCTAAGCTCAGAACCATCACGTTGCCCGATATTGCCACAGGGTACAGGGCGTTTTTGGATACCATCACGGATGGTATGGAAGAATTCAACGCCGCGCATGAAGCCTTTGACGATTTAACAGAGAAGATTAATTCTACGAATAAAGAGATCGACAATCTAGGTGTAGCGTGGTCAAGAGGGTTAGTAGAGACGGCGGAGTTTATTCCGAAGTTCAACGCCTTACTGGATACGTTGAATGAGGATTTGAAAACCAGACTAAACGTAGCGCAAGAAAATATTATGACGGCTTTGGCTGGTTCGTTTGGGGACGCTCTCATGCAAGCGGGAGTAGATCTACCAGAGTTCGTAAATACTCTATCGGAGGCGGTAAACCAAGGTAAGGCCAAAGTTGATGAAATGACCGCGCGGCTTAAAGAGTTGAATCAGATTATATTAGACGGCGGTACCTGGACTAAAGAGCAAGCTGAAGAGTGGACGAAATTAAGACAGGAATTGAGTCTCACTGATCCGGCGATGGAACGGGCGAAGGAGAACTTTGAGAACCTCAATTTAGCGATTGGCAGTATAGACTGGGGCGACCCCAAAACAGTGACGGCGTTCTTCCAGCAAGTCAATGCGGACACCGTTGCTGCTAGGGAGAGCGTTAATCTGTTTACTGATAATTTGATAGCTGAACTACAGGCGGTGGCTGACGCTGTGGAGGACGAGGATCTGCGAGCCACTATTCTCAATGCCATAACGATAGCCGAGTCGGACAGGGATAAGAAGATTGCGGAAATTAACGCTTCGATGGGAACTATTTTCGAGGCTATGCAAGCGGATATGATCGCCAAAAGCGCAGTTGTTGCACAAAACGCACTAACTGAATGGGAAAACTTGAAGTGGTGGGAGAAGCTGTTTGCGGGAAGTCCTGCGAAATATGTAGACAAGGCCCTGCAAGATTATCAGAACAAGATTGTAAATCCGACTGAGGAGAAAATTAAAGAATCTATGGAGAAGTTAGGAATCGAAGGGGAAGTGTTCGCGAGTGACGCTATGAAAGCGATCATGAACTCTCTGTTCGACTACAACGTGAGTGAGTTCGGGATCGTGACAACCTCGTTCAAAGGTACTCTAACAGAGGAAACAAAGGCTCTACTCGAACAGTACGGTATCGACGCTGAGGCCTTTGCTAAGGCAGCGGGACTTGATATTGTGAAAGGGTTGGAAAAAGGCGTAGAGGAAAATCTCGACGAGAACCGGTTCCAAAAAATCTTCGGTAAAATTTCCACTTGGTTTAAGAAGTTGTTTAAGATCGAGTCCCCCTCCAAAGTGTTCGAGGGTTATGGTGGAGATTTGGCAGAAGGTTTGAAAAAAGGCCTAGATGGTGGAATTCAGAAGAACGATTACGATAATATATTCACTCGCATTAGCAATTCGATCAAAAGCCTATTTAGGATTAGCTCACCCTCCGAAGTATTCAAGGGTTATGGTAGAGATTTGGCGGATGGTCTGAAAAAAGGCGTAGATGAAGGAATTCAAACGGAAGATTATGATAATATATTCGCCCGTATCGGGAATTCAATTAAGCGTGTATTTGGAATTCAATCGCCATCTACAGTGTTTAGAGGGTATGGTCAAGACACGATGGAGGGTTATCGCCTAGGACTTGCCGACGGCAAAAAGGCGGTAGTAGCTGAGATAAAAGATCTGTCGAAACAGATGAAGGAACAAGGACTCGATCCGTTCGAGAAGTTTGTCGAGGACTCGAATCGTGCGGTACAATCTTCCTATTTCGGTATGTTGGACGAGTTGAAGAGCAAATTCACAACCAGCCTTAGCGAGATTATGTCAGATTGGAAAGGTGCCCCCGATTGGTTTAAGAATTCGATATTCAATGTAATAGACGCGGGGGCGGAGGGTCTTACGAAGACGATGAAAGAAAAGTTTAAAGAAGCGGTTGAGGGAGAGGGTGGAATCAAGGCGGTCTTTGGGGCGCTTCCCGCTTTCTTTGAGGAAACAATGACCGGGGAGAACGGCGTTTTGACCGCTATTGAGGGTGCCGTCGAAAACATCTCCAAAGCATTTGGAGACATTGTGGTTGATCTGATAGGTTTCGAGAAACTGTTCGGCAAAGAGGTGGCAAATCCCGTTTTGAAGTTTCTCGGACAACTCTACGACGAAATTCTCCGATTGGCCACTATCGCCGCCTTCAAGTGGATTCTTAGTATCATCTTAACCAAATTTGGTGTACCTAAAGATACTATCAAACTTATATTGGGGATGAAAGACGGTGGCTTTGTAGACCAAGGGCAGATGTTCATCGCCAGAGAAGCTGGGCCGGAGCTTGTGGGTACTATTGGAAATCGAACCGCAGTTGTGAATAATGACCAGATTGTAGAATCAGTTAGTCGTGGGGTTTACCAAGCGGTGGTCGCGGCTATGAGTAGTCAACAACAAAGTCGTGGCGTAACGGAGGTTAGAGTGTACCTCGATGGCAAGGACATCACTCGCGCGGTTGAAACCGAACAAAGAAATAGAGGACTTGACTTAATGCCGGGAGGTGTTCTAGTTGGCGTTTAAGGCGTTGGTAAGGGTGGCGGGTCTGGATCTCCCAGAACCCTCCACCTACAGTGGAAATACAGCAACTCTTGTTGACTCAGGGCGTAACGTACGAGGTGAACTAATTGCTTCGGTTGTACGTGAGGACGTGGCGAAAGTAGAGCTAACGTGGAACTACTTGACCGCACAGCAATGGGCGACAATTAACAAGAAGTTCTCGGGCAAGCACGGAGGGAGCTTCATCAATGATGTAACCTTCTATGACCAGACTTCCGGCGACTGGATTACCCGTCGAATGTATGTAAGTGATCGAAGCGCAGGTATGTGGCGTAGAGATCCGACAACTGGGGAGATCTTAGGGTGGACAAACTGTAAGTTATCTTTAATCGAAGCGTAAAGGAGGTGAGGGGGTGCAATCAGTAAGTGCGGGCTGGAAGGAAAACCAGCAAAAAACATTAGTTAATGAGAGTTTTATCGAGATACAGTTAGGTTTAACCGACCCCGAAGCGATAGAAAGTGTCGTACCAGTCGCCACGGATCTAGCCCCCTTCGCCCATCTCGACCAAGTTGTAAGTAGGAGTATTAGGAGTATCACCCCATATGCCACACTCGAACGAAATTTATGGGTATTGGACGGTTCTAAGAAGATTTTACCCACTACAAACTTCATAGATACTTCGTATGTAGGGAACATGTTGAGTAATAGTGACTGCACATTCCCGTCAAACCCTGTGGTGGAGTTGACGTTCCCCAGAGTGTTTAACTCGTATCTACCCGGGCTAATTATAATATGGGACATGGCGCACGGAGATTATGCCGTGGATTTCAAAATCACGGTTTACAAAGAAGGCATAAAGAGTATAGAGAAAACTATAACTGGCAACAACACGATCCGCACGGTTGTGGAGATGGATATAGACGAGTACGATAAGATCGTTGTGGAGATTTTAAAATGGAGTTCGCCTCGCAGAAGGGCTAGAATTGCTAGAATCCACTTAGGTCTAAGTGTCACCTACGGGAAAGAGGACTTGTTTGGAACGTTCACTCACACTCAAGAGGTTGATCCACTTAGTGCAAAGATGCCTAAGATGAGTTTGAAGTTTAGCGTTAATAACGTGGACGACAGTTACAACCCGTATAATCAAGCGGGGATTAGTAAATATTTGATGGAACGACAGGAAATCCAAGTTAGATATGGGTACAGAACCCGAAGTGATGTAAGATGGTTTATGCTAGAAGATTTAACATGGGGAGATATTGAGGAGGAAAGTTGGGAAAGGTTGGTGCTTTACGGCGAAGAAAGAATAGAATGGATACCAGGCGGAACGTTCTATCTATCAGGGTGGGACGCTCCGCAGAACGGACTTTATGCCAACTTTGAGGCTAGAGATATACTCGAGTTCATGAATGGGATCTTCATGAAAGGTGTCTATAGACCGAGTGGTATAAGTTTAAAAGCCTTAGCTGAAGAAGTGCTACTCGACGCTGGATTACCCGAACGAGAAGACGGGCTACCCCCGTGGAAACTCCACGAGTCGCTAGACGACATATATACTGTCGCCCCTCTCCCTTTGGTAAGACATTCTGAATGTTTGCAGATGATTGCAAATGCCGCAGAGTGTGTGATGTACGTGGATAGAGAAGGATTCTTACGGATCGAACCTGCCCCCACTTCCATGACGGATTATAGGGTAGACAATTTCAATAGTTATAAACGACCCGAAGTAGCACTCACTAAACCCTTAAAACAAGTGGACGTGTCCTACTATTCTTTCGTAGTGGACGCTGAAGTAAAAGAGATATATAAAGGTGAGTTGAGCGTTAGTGGGACGGAAACGATTCAAATAACATACTCCAACCCTGCTGTCGAGGCCGTGGCGACAGTTGAAGGAGGAACACTCGTCAGTGCGACATATTATACGAACGCATGTGAGTTGGAGATTACAGCGAGTGGAGTTGTGGAGATTACCATAGTTGGTAAGGAACTTAAAACTTCTGAAGCGATTGTCACAGTGTTAGCGGGTGAACAAGGGGAAATGCAGAGTGTCAAAAATAAACTCATAACAAGTCAAAGTAGAGCGACTGCTGTGGGCAACTGGGTGAAGGAGTATCTCACGAATCGTAGAATCGTATCACTTGACTGGAGAGCCGATCCTCGACTTGACGCTTTAGACAAGATAATGGTTGAAAATAAATTTGGAATTTCACCCCTTCGAGTTACCGAGTTTACAATAACTTACAACGGAGCTTTCAAAGGTACGGGTAGGGGGAGGGACTTAGATTGACATGGATAGTTCCAGTAATTGATAGAACACTACGCGATGTGCAGGATGCTTTAGCACAGATTGAGGCGTGGAGAACCCAAGTCGCAAACGGTCAGACTCCGACTGTGACAGAACTTAAAGGATGTTTGAATGCAACGGACTTGAACCGAATCGAATCCAATACAAGGTATATTGCACAGCTTCTTCAAAGACAGGGATACCGGATAAATCTGACCACGAAAGTAGACTGGACGGACGAGAGTTTACCTAACGCCGCAGATGTGAATCGAATTATAAATAACATCAAGGAGATTCGGGATAAATACTACGAACCTCCAGGTATGCCTTCTTTACCTCAAACGATGGTGAGCTTTTCAGACATAAACGCTATTGAGCAAAGCTTGCTGTTGTTTAGAGAAATGCTACTGGGTATGGAAGGGGCGTTTAGACGAAGTGGGACATTTAGATGCGGGGAATATTTCAGATTACCAATGCACGCTGGTGGTGTCACGTAGATTATACTAGAAGGTTTAACATGGGGAGATATTGAGGGAGAAAGTTGGGAAGGGTTGGCGATTTATAATGAAGGGGGAGATTCAGAATGGCTTACGCTCCAAGAGAAATCAAAGACAGGGTCGCCGTAGGTGACGACATTTTTATCGTCGAAGATTTGGGAAACAATCGAATAAGGTTGATTCCTGATCCGACACACATATCAGAACCGGGAACCCCTATCAATAGGGCGTTATTGCAACATATGGAGAATCATCTACTCCCACCCGGTGCGATAATCATGTGGAGCGGTTCGATAAACGATATACCTGTAGGATGGGCGTTGTGCGACGGTCGAAACGGAACTCCGGATCTTCGGGATAGATTCATTGTAGGTGCGGGCGGAAGCTATAACGTGGGGGACACGGGCGGGGCAGACACCGTTACTCTGACCACAAACCAAATACCACGTCACGATCATGGATCGGGAACGCTGACTGCCGATACTGCAGGATTGCATAGGCATATGTACGCGAGGCCACAGATAAACAACATACGCACAGGCAGCGAGGAAGAGGCGTTGGTGCGCGTTGTCGTAACTGAGGACAGAGTCACTTCTGACGCTGGTGACCACACCCACACGATTTCGGGTTACACCGCCTATACTGGTAGCGGTCAACCTCACGAAAATAGACCACCTTATTACGCCTTAGCGTACATCATGAAACTGTAAACCTACCTTTTGAGGAGTGATATTATGCGTAAATTGACTATTTCATTGTTGATTCTATTAGCACTTGCCATCCCAGCACATGCCGAAATTAAAGGTTTTGTTGCCGTGGACTACGATACTATGAACAAGGATTGGGTATGGACATTAAATGTAGACAAACACCTCACAGACTGGTGGCTTGTAGGTACATCAATGGCTACGTATGCGCCGGAGTATGGTTTCAAACATTTTATTCCAGCTTGGGTTCCTTACAGGTTAGACTATGAGGTCTACGCTGAGGTACGTTACGAGAACTTCTCTCTACGGGTGACAAGTTGGTGCGATCACTGGTTCGCTCAATCGGATCAGGACTGGTCAGCGGATAGAGCGGGTTTAACCGTGAGCTTACGCTATGATTTTTAAGCAGAACAAGCTCGTGCTAGGAGGGTAAGGATGGAAGAAATAATTGAAGCTATTACGCATTTTATTGGACAAGTGGGGTTTCCAACCTTTGTGGCGGTGTATGTGCTGATGCGGCTGGAACCTACGATTAACAGGCTCAACGACACAGTTAAGGTGTTGACCATCATTACCGCTAAACAAAGTGGAATAGATTATGACGGAGTGTTAAGAGAGTACAACTTGAACGGAGGCAGGAATAGGTGAGTTATTGTTGTCCTGACTGTGGGAGCGAGGTTGTAACAAATGGAAGATGTTTTGTGTGCTACACTTGTGGCTGTGAGGGTTGCGGACTAACAGGGTTGGAGGTGATGAGTGATGGTCGAACACACCTTGGAGGACCAACTAATATTGCACGAGGGCTTGAAGTTGAAGGTGTATCGGTGCCCAGCAGGGTACTGGACTATCGGAGTGGGGCGTAACCTTGAAACCAAGTCTTTGAGCGGGGGTGAACAGCAGTACATTTTGGGGTGCAGTGGGCTAACTCCTCAACAGGTAATCGGCCTCTTAAAGTGGCGTGGGATCACAAAAGAAGAAGCCCTAGTGTTACTTGCCCACGACATTGAGGACTGCGAGCAGGATCTGAAGCAGTTCGATTGGTTCGACCGCCTAGACCCGGTGCGCCGGAAGGTTGTCCTCGATATGCGGTTCAACCTGGGTCCGGGTGGGTTCCGCGGGTTCAGGAAAATGATTGCCGCCCTGGCCCGAGGTGACTACGAACAAGCCGCCAAGGAAATGAAAGATTCCAAATGGTATTGGGAGGTGGGAAATCGCAGTAGAAGGTTAGTCAAGATGATGGTTACAGGTCACGATTATGACCCAAATGAGAGGTTCGATTTAACAAAATAAGGAGGTTAAAATATGAGTTTTTTTAAAGTGTTGAACGCCTTGGTGACAGCGGCTGGGTTCATTGTGCCACTCGCCTTACTGTTTGAAGCAGAGGAGATACCAGGTGAAGAAAAGAAAAAAGCCGTGCTCGCACAACTGAAAGCACAACTTGATAAAGTAGGGCTGAAATTCCCCGAATGGCTTCAAAGATTCATCGACCCGATTTTGGAACTACTGATTGATGCAGTAGTATTCTGGCTCAATAAGACGGGTTTTTTCGAACATGGAGGCGAATCCTCCGAGGGTTAAACGACCAGAAATTCGAGTTTGGGGGCAGGGATTGGACACCCGAACAATATTATAGGTACGGACTAGCCCTTGTGCGGAGCGAGCTACAATGGGCGGAATCCGATAAAAAATTATTAGAGCGGATGAGAACCGATCCTCTGCCCCCACTTTATATTGATGGTAAGCGGTGGGACGATTGGGAGCCTACCATTACAAATAATTTAAGCCGGGGCAAGCCACCTTAGCCCCACGGGCGAGGATAAAAGGTGTAAAGAAACCTCCCACCCACCTTTCTAACATGGAGGTGAAGATCACCACAATGTATTCTTACAAACGAAGCATTGAACCTGTTCTACTATAGAAAGGAGGTGATCGAGTATATCCCGCCGCAGCAACGGCGGTTCATATACAGGGAGGTGATAGAATAAAACTATTGACCTGTGAACCTCTTGACGCTTCGCACATGAACCTCTACGTCATCGGTGACGTGCATTTGGGAAGCGTAGACTGCGACGAGGAATTGTTTCAACACGACCTACAAGTGATTAAAGAAGATCCTCTGGCGAGAGTTATCCTAAACGGTGATCTCTTGCAGAACGATCTAAGGGGTTCCAAGGGTGATGTTTATAAGCAAAAGTATCCCCCGAGTAAACAAAAACGAATCATGCGCCAATACTTAGAACCCATAGCCGAGAAAATACTTGGTATGATCGGGGGAAACCATGACGAACTTAGAACCCAAGAGGACGCTACCCCGATTTTAGATATAGCAGAATGGCTCGGCGTGCCATATCTCGAAGGTGAGGGATTATTCAAAATCTCTGTGGGAGCTAGACCTAACGGGAAACCATACCCTTATATCGTGTATTGCACACACGGTAGTTCAGGCGGTCGAACTATGGGAGCGGTGGCGAACGCTCTCCATAAACTAGGCGACATTGTATTAGCCGATGTGTACTGTATCGGACACACTCACAGGCCTTTGGTGTTTCCCGACTGTTACTATGTACCTGACTTAAGGAACAATAAAGTTCACGAAAGGGTTAGATACTATGTCAATACTGGCAGTTACCAGAAGCGGGGCATGTATCCCATCACTAAGAGTATGAGACCCGTTGTTTTAATGACACCGAAAATAGTTCTATCAGGAACCGAGCGAAAAGTCAACGTGATCTTGTAATCCAAATTATGGAAAGGCCCCTCACATGGCGTGAGGGGTTCTTTTTTCCGTTTACCCATAGGATCACCCTACCCTCGAAAGATCCACCCCTTAAATCGCCTCTGAATGCGTTGGTTACAAGCCCTCTAACTGGGGTTTTGGTGTAACCTACTATTTTATACTCAAACGTTGAAAATTATGCTTGACTGCCTGCAGGCGGTCATGTATAATAAGAGACGAAAGGAGGGATACTATGAAATTACCTAAAGCCAGGATAACCTTGGACTTGGATCATGACTTATTAGAATGGGTCATGAGAAAGGTTCAAGAAACAAAGAATAGTCGTAATGAAGTAATCGGGCAAATTATTAGACTCGCTAAGGAGAGTGAGGAAAATGAAGCCTCGATGGATGAACGATGATTACGATAAGTATTTAGAACCACCAACTGAACCTAGATATGTAGTTTGTGCGAATTGTGGGGAATGGATCGATCCAGACGATGCTTATTGGGGTAAATGGGACACCCCCTATTGTGATGAACGCTGTTTTGAAGAAGCCACGGAGGGGTTCTAATATGGAGAGAAGAAAAAGGAAATGATTAAACTCTACGACCACCAAAAGGTGGCCCTGGAATATTTGAGACTATATGAAGGGTTCGCCTTGTTTCACGAGCAGGGCTTAGGGAAAACTCTGGTCGCTCTCACCCATATCGCAAAATTAGCACTCGCTGGAGAAATAGAATCAGCACTTGTGATAGCACCAAAGGCAGCAATGGGCGCATGGACAAGGGATATTGTGAAATTCCCACCTGCCGAACAGGCGGTACTGAAAGAAGTACTCCATGTGATCAACTACGAATCGGTATGGCGAAAGGGTAAAGGTTACGACCGGGTGTGGGACTGTATTATCCTAGATGAAAGCCACAAGATCAAGAATCGAACAGCTAAGCAGACTAGTTTTATTTTGAAGTTGGCTCTTAAAGCGAAGTATCGCTACATCTTGACAGGTACACCTATCGGAAACGGCAGACTCGAAGATTTATGGTCGCAGTATGCGTTCTTGTATCCCAAACTTGTACGGGGCAGAGTTGCTTCGGAACTATTCGGTACATGGAAACAATTCACCGATAAATACTGCATACTCGACCAATATTGGAAACCCTATCGTTACATTAATGTAGATGAGTTCCAAGAGATTATGGACATGTATTGCCACAGGGTTACGAAGGAAGAAGCGCTCGATTTACCGGATAAGCTACCAGACGAGATCTACGATATTGAATTGAAGGAGAAGAAGCTCTACCGAGAGTTGCATAAAGACGGGGCCTCCCTCGATTACGACCTACTCTTGGAGAACCCACTTGCTCGACTGACCAAGTTGAGACAAGTGTGTAGCGGGTTTTTAACCTTGGAAGATGGGCAAATTGTGGAATTAAAGTCGGAGAAATTGAAAGTGCTAGAGGACTTCTTAGACGGCTGGGAGAAGAAATTAGTTATATTCTGCGAGTACAAGTACTCGATACGAAGTATATCGAAGCTCTTAGAGAAATTAAAGCTCAAACACGTTATCTTAGACGGTGAACAAAAGAACAAAGACGTTTGGAAACAGTTCCAATCAGACGAATCAATCAGGGTTATTATTTGCCAGTACCAGAGTGGAGCACAAGGGATCGATCTATTTGCGGCAGACACGATTATCTACTATGAGCCAACCCTTAGTAGTACAACTCTAGAACAATCTCGGGACAGAATTCATCGGATGGGTCAAACTCAAAAATGTAGTTACATTCACTTCATTACCGAGAACTCGGTGGAGGAGGATATTTATAAAGCCTTAGCAAAGTACGAGGACTTTAGTGAAAGGCTCTTTACAGAGTATATGACAAACTTCACCAGAAGCTATTCTGGAGGGAAGAAAAAATGAAACTCTACGCTTTCGACTTTGAGGTGTTTGCCTACGATTGGCTGGTGGTATTCAAAGACATAGCGGATAATGAGTTCATCGTGTTCCACAACGACAGCTACGCAGTTAAACAGTTCGTCACGGAGGATAAGCTCTTTATAGGCTTTAACTCGAAATCCTACGACAGATTCATCCTACAAGCTGTACTTTGTGGAGCCGACAACCGCATGGTGAAAGAGATCAACGACTTTATCATTGACGGGGGCGCGGGTTGGGAACATTGGTTTCTTCAGGAGAACAAAGCGTGGTTCAATGTGGCTGATATCAGCGACGATATGCAAATAGGCATGAGTCTTAAAGCGATAGAGGGTCACTTGGGTATGAATATCGAAGAATCGACTGTACCATTCGACATTGACCGCCCGCTCACAAAACAGGAACTTGACGAAGTGATTGCATATTGTAAGTACGACGTAGACATGGTAGTGGAACTGGTCAAACTGCGAAAGTCATACCTACAAACTAAACTCTCGCTGGGACGGATGAAAGGAATACCGGATGCCCAGGCACTCTATTACACCAACGCCAAAATGACTGCGATGTTCTTGGACGCTAAACAGGTTCCAAGATCCGACGAACGAAATTACAAGTACCCAGACAATTTGAATCGTGACAGAATACCCAAAGAAGTGTTTGAGTTTTTCGACCGTATGCACGATCCTGAGTTAAGCGACGACGATGTATTCAAGAGTAAGCTGGAGTTTCAGCTACAGAATATGACTTGTGTCGTAGGATACGGTGGATTGCACGCCGCTTTACCGAATTACGTGGAGGTGAGTGAAGAATTGTGAGAGTAATTCGCAACTACGACGTGGTTTCATATTACCCCCACCTGATGGTTCTTTACGGTTACACATCACGTAATATCCCGTCCCCCGAAACGTTCGCTGACGTATTGAGCCGGAGGCTAAAGGCCAAAGAAGAAGGGGATAAACATACCTCGGACACTTTGAAGTTGGTAATCAACACAGCCTACGGAGCTTCTCTAAATAAATATAACGACCTCTATGACCCTTTAATGGGACGCAGCGTGTGCGTGTCGGGGCAACTATTTCTGCTCGACCTAGCATATGGCTACCTAGAAGCTTGCGATACGGTAAAAATCATTCAGACCAATACGGACGGTGTTCTCATATCTGTGGACGACTCGGAATTGCCCAAAATCCACGCAGTCAACAGGGAATGGGAGGAGCGGACGGGTTTCACTTTGGAGGAGGAGAAGGTTAGGAAGGTAGTACAGGCTAACGTGAACAACTACATCATGGTCCTGCTCGACGGTCGAGTCAAAACGAAAGGAGGCTACGTCACCTACGGAATCGCCCCAGCGGGGGCGTGGAACGTAAACAACGACTACGTCATAGTCAAGAAAGCGATCATCGACTGCTTCGTGAAAGACAAACCCGTGGAGGAAACAATCCTAGCCTGCGACAATATCCACGAATTTCAGTATATAGCAAAGGCAGGGGGGAAGTACAGCCATGTTTACCACATTGTGAATGGTAAGAAAATCCAAGTTCAGAAGGTGAACCGAGTTTACGCTACAAAGGACTGGCGTATGGGGACTCTTTACAAAGTGCACGCTGAAACAGGGAGACCTAGTAAGATTGGGGGACTGCCTGCAAACTGTATCATTGACAACAAGAACGAATTAACAATCGAAGCAGTGGACAAAGACCACTACATTCAAAAAGCTAAGAAAATGATTGACGATTACTTGGGTATAAAACCCAAACGGGTGAACCGCCGCAAGGTTAATCAAATAAAAAGGGAGCTAGAAGCTCTACTGGAGGAGGTATTGTGATGTACGAAGCGATGGCGGGAATCAGTAAGGAGAGAAAGGCGTTTTTGAAAAAGTGGGCGAAGCTCCGAGAAATTATGGCGAGTTTCCAGTGGGAGAAGGACGGCACTAACCTGCACCAACGGTACAAATACATTACGGAAGCGCAGTACAAGAAGAACTTCGAGCACGCCCTACAAGAAGCGGGTTTGCTCTGGAAAATGGAAACACTGGACACCATCTTTCACGGAACGATTAGCGACAAAATGCACCTTATTGAAGCGAAGTTCCGTGGACGATTGATTGATCCTGACACAGGTGAATTCGAGGAGTTCCTATTCCACGGTACGGGGGCAGATAACAGCGACAAGGCTCTGTATAAAGCAGTCACAGGTGGTCATAAATTCTTCTTGGCTTCCAATTTCAACGTGGCAGAAGGCAATGACCCCGAGAACGACGAGGAAGTTGAAGTACTAAAACGTCCAGCTAGTCCAGAGAAGCGTGAGGAAATCAGA
>Ga0209720_1001858_pt1 | contig 16850 bp, 21 predicted proteins | sample AD_JPNMR3_MetaG_FD_184426 | JGI IMG/M metagenome (GOLD analysis project Ga0209720, IMG submission 184426) | Active sludge microbial communities of municipal wastewater-treating anaerobic digesters from Japan - AD_JPNMR3_MetaG (SPAdes) (version 2) | ecosystem: Engineered > Bioreactor > Anaerobic...
GTGTAGACTGTGTAAACGTATCCGAATAAACCTTATAATTGTCAAACGTTATTGTAACTAAACCGCCACCGTGCCTTATTATAATACCTTCGCCCATTACCTCACCACCTTTATCTGTATTGGTAGCTCTACCGTAGGCTTATCTGTGGCATATACAGTTATAGAATTGTCAGCTGTAGTTATACGGTATACGTAACCCCACTGTTCTAAACGTGATTGGTCTGTAGTATACGTCCCACTCATCACAACATCCACAATAGGAGTATCCGTTGATGTAATCCCGTTAACCGTTATAGTTTGGGAATAAGGGGCGGCACTTCCTGACCACGTTGTATCTAGCGTTGCCGTAAGAACTGCGTGTTTTACGTGTCCCAAAGTGGTTAAACTTGCTTCTGCTGACACATGAGTAGCCAACTCTTCGTCTAATACATCGGCATTATAGTTAAGGTCGTCGATGTTTACGCTATCTGTGCCCTCAGGTTTTTTAAGGTTATAGTTTTGCGTGTACTTCATTCTTCCACCTCCTTATATTACTCTTATTTCATCCCACGTATGCGGTGTAAGTGTTTCCCACGTCATACCCGAAAGGAAGTCCCAAACGTTGTACGTGTACGAGTACTCGTACGTTAAATGTGCAGGTTTAATTTCATCTAACGTTTTGCTTAAGTCTGCCATGTTAGGCGGAATTCCTTTAGTGCCCACAAACTTAACCGTAAACTTATACTCACTCGGGTGCTCTATAACGTCCACTTCTCCGTTTGAAAACGCACTCGCCACATTTTGAATAAACTGTCTTGTTACAGTTCCGTAACCTCTGAGCTTAGCTTTAATGCGTTCTCTTCTAAATGCGTCTGGTTTAGTCAAGTCTGTGTCTAAGCCTAAAAAAGCTTCCCAATACTTCAAACCCCAAGTCGCAGTATCCACGAAGCATTGATCTAAAACGTCCGTGGTTGCATTTTCAACGTCGTTTAACTCGAAAATTTCAGCGTCGTATATTGTACTAAAAATACTACTGTTTTTCAAAAAGTTTGGCACGTACCTCGTTATATCACTCACTTAAAACCACCTGTCCCAATACTGCTACTTGCTCGTCTCCTACTGTAACGTTACCCGTTCCGCCATTTACGGTAAGGTTACTGTAGTCTAAAACGCCCGTACTATCAAGTATTAAGCTTCCTATCCATGCATAGCTCACTATATTGTGCTTAAATGCCATATCTCTTAAATACGCTTTAATTTTATCACTAACGTTACTCGTTACTTGGTCTAAGGTGTACTTCGTATCCCGTGTTATCGTAGCTGCTATATTAATGTTTAAGGCTTCCGCAGGTTCAACGGTAACGCTTGCTCCGACAGGTCTATTTTCTTCAATATAAGAACTAACCGCATTAACTATGTCAGAACTTGCTGGTTCTTTATTGCTATCAATTACTATTACTTTTACCGTGCCCGCTCCGTTCCATAAAGGAAACACTTTAGCGTCGCCAACACCAGGCACACTTAACGCCCACAATCTATAGTGGTTAACGTTTCCACTGGTCGCTGGAAGCTGCACTCTTATTAAAAGTCTGTTAAGTAAACTTGCGTCGTCTTCTACATCTGTTCCCCCAGCAGTAGCAGCTTCGTTAGTAACACCCGTTACTCCTACAATAGACACGGGTATAACGGTTATTGTATGTGGAGGAAGGTTATACGTAGAGCCAACGTCTACGGCTTCAATATCTACTACCGCTGTACCGTTAGTGATGACCGTTTCGCTTGTAGTAACGAATTGAGTACCTGATTGTGTCTGCGCTAAAGTGCCTTCAGGTATAACTGTTCCGTCGCTTCCTGTAAATTTAACTTGCCCTGTCGCCTTCGTGCCTGGTTTTCTATATATGCCGAATTCTGCTGCCCGTTTCTCAAGCCATTCACCGTAACTCGTTTGTGCAAAGGCTACAGTAAGTATATAGTCAAGCTGGGTATACAATTTGGCAATTTCTAATGCTGCGGGGGCTAAAGCGTCGTATACAAAAGACCCTTCAGACTTATCAACGTTAGCGGTAACACGGTCTAATAACCGTTGTAATATTGCTTCATATGTCTGTTGCTCAAACATGAATGTTTGCCTCCCCATATGGAGTTACAACGTCAAAGGTTATATGTAAGGTCTCATCCGAAAACGATGTTACAAAGTTTTTAATTGAGGTAATCCATCCATTATCGAAATAAGCTTGTAATGCATCTTGAATGTATCGAAGTGCTTCTGAATTAGTAAATTCTTTAGAGTACTTTTGTCCTATCAATTCCTCTAATTCACTTCCGTAGTCCCAGCTATATATAAGGTATCTATAACGCTGTGTTATTAAGGCCTTATATATCTTTATCTTTATAGCTTCGAGCCCTTCAACTATCTTGCATTTACCGTTTTCTAAGAGAAACTCTCCCGCTTCAAAATTCCAAGCGTATTCTCTTAGCTCTTCCGTAGGCATCGTTATTGTATCCGAAACTGTAGCATCTATGAAGGGGAATATGCTGTCAGCCATTAAGCCTCACTACCCTTGCTAATATTATATACGTTTGTCTGTCTGCGGTGGATAGCACCGCAATAAGATCGCCCTGTCGTAGCGTATCCTTAAATTTAATTGAGCCTGTTAAGTTATACTTTGCAATTTCATGCGTAGCCTCAGTGTAAGGTTCTCTTGTTATGATCTCAGTTATAGTTCCCGCCTCGCTCGTTTCATCTACACTAACTTCACGCTCGTAATCGGATAACAGGTAATCCGCTATTAAAATGTTATCTTTGTCTATCTGTAGATCTCCTACACGCACTGCAATATTAGGTGGTGGCGCAACGACTTCGCCTATCTCAATCGCTGGTGGATTGTAGCTCGCTCCATATATCTGTATCAGCTTTATTATTTCGCTGTATGGATTCACTGCTCTGTCCCACCTCCTGAATTTCTTTAACGTCCATCACGTTTTGAAAATTCAACCCTAAACTCATCGTATATTGTCCATCCTGCCAAGTATGTGTATCGTTATCGATGTAAAATAATCCGTTTAAGCCAGTATATGGTTCTTTTACCATTATTGCGTATCCAGTAATGCAGTCTACATTACCCAATACTCCCATGAGTGAAGCGCTTCTTTCCATGCCTTTCAGCATACCTTTAGCAACCGTCTGAGCGTCCTTATCGCTTTCTTTTACGTATACGTCTTGTAAAACGCCGTAAAGCTTTACCCATTCAGCATTTTCAACTGTGCCAACGAGCTTTCTATTCTCATCGTAAATCTTCACTCTATTAACCATATCTTCTATACTTTCGCTATACGTTGCGTCTTGTATATTAGTGTCTGAAGAAAGCACATACTTTACTACTACTTTGCCCTTCTCAATAACATTAAGCTTACCTTCCCGCATTATAGGCATGTACTTCTTACCGTTTTGCTTAGAAGCTCCCGTATAAGCCTGCATGATAATGTCGTAAATACGCTGGCTATCAGCTATGAAGCTCTGCACAATGCCAGTGCTTATTAAATTGCCTACAGGTATGCCGAAGTCTCCTGCAACCTTTTTCGTTATCGCTTCTGCCGTCATTTTCTTAAAGTTATACGTCGCTTTGGACTTAGTTAGGTAAACCAACCCGTCGTATGCCGTTACCTTTATGCCAACGGTAGAGCGTTCTCTATAAAACACGTAACCTCTAAATAACTCCTTACCGTCATCCGTGAGTAATTTAAGCATATTGCCAAGCGCTATATTAACCTTTGGTAAGTAGTAATCAGTAGGCGATGACACGATGTTTACCTCAAGCCTTCGTGCTGCCTGCTGATAATCCCCTGCCCACGTTATACTCGTTACAAGCTCAGATATATCTGAAACCTTATCGCTTATAAGCTGCACCTTCATGGTAGCACCAACTTTTGCCCTGGATAAATCTTATTAGGGTCTTTTATGTTGTTCTTTGCTGCTATCGCTTTATAATTTGCCCCGTTACCAGTAAACCGTTTTGCTATTTCCCATAATGTATCCCCTGCTTTAACTACGTAAGTCTTAGGCATAGTCTTACTCACTTCACGCTTCGTTGTAGCTGCCGTTGTAATATTAGTCGTTTTCACATTAACAAAGCGGTACTCCTTAAGCTCTAGCGTAAAGTACACGTCGCCCGTGCCGTCCTGTTCTTTATAGGAGAAGCTTTCTATTGCACACGCCAAGTTTATAGGGGTTTCGGTAATTATAAGTCTTATTGGTTTACCGCTTTGCCTCCAGCGTTCTATCATAGCTACACATTCGTAAGGTCTTGGGAAGCCTGTGTACGCACAAAAGGTATATTCTTGCGCTGGGAAGAACGACTCAAGCGTAATTTCTGCTAACCTGCCTTTTCCAATAAGGTTTATTTCTCCAATGTTATACACGTTAACGACGGTGTTTGTATTACCTTGGGTTAGCTGGAACTCCTGCGGGTTCACAGGCAACTGTAACCTTTCGGCGTTGTTATTAAAACTGAGCCAGTATTCCATCATGTAGCACCCCCATAATTAAGCGCTACCTTCTGAAGCTTGTTAACAAAGGCGTCCGCTATTTTATCAATGTCTGCTTCCTCTCTTACAACCACTTGCTCAGCTAATTTGTTTACATTAATAGTTACGCTGTTAGCTCTACTGCTAGTGTTGTTTATTATCTGCTCTGTCTGAGCTGCTGGTATGACTCTGCTACCTCGTGGCATTTGCACTAGTTCAGGCCCTAACTCTCCAACGATAGCTAAACCCCCCGGGAAGTAATTTGTTCCTTTAGCAAGTGTTGGTATCTCAGGGATGTTAAAGCCGAACTCTTTCCCGCCCATAAACGGAACCCAATCTGGTATTTTCCAATGTAGTTTATTCATAGCTCTGATAAGCATATTGATTAAACCAATAACTCCATTCACAAGAGTTTTTATGAATTCTACAATAGGCGTTATTATGGGCGACAAAAAATTAAGTATAGAGCCGATAACGTTTATTATAGTTCCAATAATCTTCGTTATTGTTTTTACGTATATTGTTACGATACCTATTATTACTGCAAAGACCGTTCCGATTATCGGAGCCAGAGCCTTAAAAACCGCAATAATAGCTCCGACCACAGTCTTTACAACGTTCCCGATAGCACCAAACGCTTTGGAAAATGTTTTGCTAGTTTCGTCGGTTATACCAAGTGTCTGTTTAAAGCTCTGCCATAGGTTTTTAAAGAATGTGGATATCTGCCCCCAATATTTAATTAGAAGTACAATTGCCCCTACAACCGCTACAATGGCGAGCACGACTAAATTCGCTGGTGAAAGCACCAACTTCATTAAACCTCCAGCAGTTTTCATGCTCTTGCCCAAGTTACCCATCCCTCTAACAACGCCACCTACTGATCCAACAACACTTCCAAACACCTTTAGCACGGGCCCTGTTGCAGCAGCTAGCGCCACTAATTTTAGTATTGTATCTTGCTGCGCTGGTGTTAAGCTCGCGAATTTATCGCCTACTTTAACTATTGTGTCCGCAAAGCGTTGGAATGTCGGCACTAAACTGTTTATGGTATCGAAGAGCTTCATAGCTACAGGCTGTAACCCTACAGCTATTTGGTTTTTCAGCATGGTAAACCGCTCTGTGAAGTCTGCCGTCTCTTGCGCTGCTTTATTAATCGTATCAGGGCTTGACTTTAACGTGTTAAGCAACTCATCTAAGTCAAGCCTACCCTCACGGATTGCTGCTGCCATGTCTGCCCCAGCTCGTGCTCCGAATAGTTCTAATGCTAGCGCGTTGGCTTCACCTGCGGTTCCAGCCTGTTTTATCAATGTTATAGCCTTTTGAAGAGCTTGTACGGGATCTTTAATGTTGTGCTGTGCCATTTTACTAAGCGCTCTTCTGAAACTTCCTAGTACCAGCTCGGTGTTTACGCCTTCTTTTTCGAATTTACCAAGCATAGCTGCCGACGTTTGCCAGTCAAAACCAAGCTGCCTTAACGGAGCTCCGAACTGAACCATTAGCTGCTGCAACCTATCAACGCTTATGCCAGTTTGCTGTGCTACCTTAAACGTGTAGTCCAAAGCCTTCCCATAGTCTTGCTGTTTTATTCTCGCGTCTTGGAACATTCGCGTTGTCGACTGTATAACAGTACCCAAGTCAGTTCCAGTAATACGACTAAGGTTAAGAATTTGCGTTGCAAGCTCTTGTAGAGGTGCTCCCGAGATATCTAACCGTGTATTTAAGTCAGCGATTGCAGTGCTAACGTCGTCCATTGAAGCTGGAACAGACTTATAAACCGCAGTGAAGTCCTTTTCGAGCTGTTTTAAGGCATCGCCAGTTGCTCCAGTTCCAACCCGTATCTTATCGTATGCGTCATCAAAGTTCATTGCCAACTTCGTTAACGCCGTGCCAGCACCAATAATAGGTAAAGTGACGCCCTTAGTAAGAGTGCTTCCTACGCTGTTTATCTGTCTACCCGTGTTCTGGATACTCTTACCAGTGCGCTGCATCTGCTTTGCGGTATTTTCTAGCCCTTTAGTAGCTCTATTCAGCGTGGCCGAGAACTCATCTTTCAGCTGTAAAATTGCATCTATTACCTTAGCCAACCGGTATATCACCTGCCTTATTGCGTTCCTCCATTTCCTTCTCTAGGAAGGCATGTATAATGCGCCTTTCGCCAGCCTTGCAGTTATAGTACGTTGACGGTAGCACGTTATGGTAACGGAAGAGGAGATACGCGGCTTGTACCTCCCCATCCGTCTCAATTAGTTTTTTATTTCTTCCTCACTCTCGTAACCAGAAAGTTCGCTTATCGTTTTATAAAGCTCGTCAATTTCGCCTGGGAGAAGTAACTTACCCACAAGCTCCTTAGGCGTAGGACAGCCAAAGTGGTCGAGCAGTTCTTTATTCTTGAATACGTCTGGCACACCTTCGATAATTGTCATTACCTTCATCTGATACATGTTAATTTTGCGTATATCTCCGTTCCGCATTTCTATAGCATTTTCTTGTATCTCAGAGAACTGCTCTGGTGGTACACCTTTGCAATGGAATGTCACTTCCTCGCCCTTCAGCTTGCCCAGCTTAAGCTTTACGTCTTTTTCGGGCATTTTCAGCTGGCCAGCGTCAATTTTTAAAAGCTTCTCTACTATATTCACACTACCACCTCAAATTGTGTCCAAAATTTCCCAGTCGCTGAAGGTGAAGTCGATAGACTCTTCTCCGTTCTTCTTTGCTTCCCAGTTTACGAGCGGGAGCACGTCAAACACCGCGTCTTTTATTACTATCCTTTCAGAACCTGCTGCGTCAGGATCGGCAAGCTTAGAAATAATGGTACATGGAGTTTGCCGACCATTTTTCATGTCGTCGTTAAGCAGTTTAATGAAGAATGAAGATACCTTATTCAGTTTTATTGTTCCTTTGCCTTCGTAACCAGTTACTTTAGAGCCTTTAGCGAGTTTCCTTGTCATGTTCACGTCTTCTTTTGTGAGCGTAATAGTAGCTTGGAGACCTGTGACTTCTGCCATATAGGTATTGTTTACCCATACCTCGCCCCAAGTACCGTTTATCACTTGTTCAGGCTTATAAGTGTCCATTTACAACCCTCCTCACACGTAAAGAGTTAATGTAATGTCTTCCATGGCGTCTAGAATGCTTAGCGTGCCAGTTAGAAACACGTTTGCGTCAGTATTAGCTTCTTTAATGTCCTGTTCTTTCATAGTACTAGTATCAATGCCGTGACTTTCTAAATATATTCTGTTGGCTTCAACGTCAATAGCGACACTGTTGCGCCCTCGTTCTAATAGGTTCTGGTTCGCTAATTCGTCGAGATAAGCGTTAATAGCCGTTATAAGCAAGCACTTGTTATCATAATTGTTAGCATACTTTCCAACGTAATTGTCATTGGCAGTGGTTTTAATATCGTCGTGTATCTGATCCATAATGTCAACTATCTTTATCTTTTTAAAATCAGCTCCTTTATCTTGTGTCGTAGTTACAAGGCTGTTTACAGCTCTTGCTATCTTGACCTTCTCGCCGTCATTCATTAGCACAAGTTTCCCAGCGTCAATTAGAGTGTCAAACTCCGTCTTTGTATGGTGCGGAACGTCCAGCACTTCGGGTAAAGGGGCAAACGTAGCGCTCATATATAGAGGTGTTCCTGCTAATATACCTGCTATTCTACTGCAATACTGTGCTGCTGTGTAAGTTCCGTCAGCAGTTACTATGTCATCCGTATCAAAGTTAATTATTCCTTCATGATCAGCTACCGTGTGTGGTAACACCGCTTTAAAACGAAGGTCTTTTGTATCCCTGCACGACTTCACCCACGTAGCAAACGCCGCAGTATCTGCTGGGGCAATACCAGGCACAGCTAAGTAATTGAACTTGATAGTTTCAAGGTAGTTCTGCGCGTCAGCGTAACTTGTAGCGTCAGTAGCTAAAATGTAAGCAATAACTCGTTTTGGCGGGTTGACATACCCCATAAAAGCCAATTGTATTTGCTCTTTATTAGGTGCGCTTAGAGTCGCTGGAATATCCTCCACACCATCCATAACTATAGGGTTAGTGCTTGGCACTACGTCTTTTAGAATTAGCGCCACAACGCCACGTTCACCACGCTGTATTGCGCTAATTCCAAGCGTCTTAAATATAATTTGAATGTTCGGTAAACCCATTATTGTTCTCCTCCTTTAAAGTTAAGGTAAATCTTTCCCGTTAAAGGTACATCCCCTTCGTCTTTTGTAGTTCCGTCGTAGTAGTTAAGATCAAAGTATATCTGCATAAAGTCTGTGTCTGCGTATTCATAGCGGAAATTACCGGTTGTGAGGTGCCGGTCTTTAACCACGAGTTTAGGCATGAACAAAGCCTTAATGCCGTCATATTTTTTGATGTTATCAAGGTCTGAGGGCTCACTTTGGAAGTACGTAATAATTACTGTTAGCGTATTAGACGTAAAGTTAACGTTTTCTGCGTTCATTCCGTCAACTAATAGTTCTACGAAGAAGGAAGGTGTTTCAAAACCCTCCTTTACTTCTCTACCATAAACTTTATAACCGTATTTGTCCTTTAACAAGGCGTTTATTGCAGCTTTTACGTCAACTAAGGTAAGCATTTACTTCAGCTCCTTAAACACTTCGTCGAGCCATTTTTCTAAGTCTTCGGGCATTTCTTCGTTCAGTTCTCCAACGCTTTGCTCAACCATGTGCACACCGGGCTGAAAACCATACTGAACGCCATTTTTGCCAACTATTCTGTGTCCTCGTTCAATTAAGTGAAAATGCGGGGACGAGTTCCAAAACTCAAGGTATAAGGTTCCGCCTGCTTGTTGAACTCTACTTAAGTGATATGATCTCTTAAGCTTATGTTTGTGTTCTTCCCCGCTCGAAGGTGTCTTTGCTACAGCCTTTTTCTTAAGTGTATTGCCTAACTTACGCAGTTCGGCTTCTGCAAGGTCGGGATATTTACGTATCACGTCTTTGATGGCTTTTTGATATTCTTCTATCGTCATATCTAAGACCTCTTAACTTGCTCAGTGCACATTATCTGAAGCACCTCATTACGTTCTTTTGGGTTAATTATGCTCGTTATTTGGAATGCCCTATCCTTAAACTTTATTGTCATGTCAGGAGTTATGTCGTTTCTATACCTTACAGTAATTTTATAGGTTAGCTCAGGCTGTAGCTTTTGCGCTTCGTAATACTCACGCCCAGTTGTAGGTTCTATCGCTGCCCATACTGTAGCGTAGTCCTCAAGTGTTTGCACTGTTTCGCCAACTTCATTAGTCGTTTCAACGAGCCTTTGAAAGATTATACGGTGTCGTAGTTCGCCCGGGTTCATGCTTCCTCCGTTTCTACGCAGTACTTAAGCTGACTTATGATACTTTCTAAGCCGAAGGCAATTTTATCAGCTTTGCCAACAGGCTGACGGTTTTCATACCAGTGAGCAACGAGCATTTTCACAGCTAGTTTGTACAGCTCGTTGGTTTCATCTACCATTACGCCAGCATTAGTTAAATACGTCTCAGCGGCAGTTATTAAGCCTGGTATTTCTGCATCTTCGCCGTCAACTCTTAAGTACTCCTTTATCTCTTCGAGCAACACGGCACCTCCTAAACAATTACGCTAATACCGAAGCTGCCCGTAAACTACTGCTCCTCTGTCGACTAACTTTACGTCTTCGCGTTCAATAACTCTAATCTCAGTTCTGTCTGTTCTAAATGCTGTGCCTCCGATATTAGTCGAAGCAATTAGATAACCCTGCCGCTCGAACATCGTAACAGCTTCGGCGAAATTACCAACTATAAAAGGAGCAAGTTTGTTAGTGCCTTCTGTTACCGTAGGCAATACCGTATTCGGCACTAAGAAGATTGGTTTTCCAAACAGTCTATAAGTGCTCGGGTTAGTAACGTCCGGTACCATCAGCGGTCTGTTCTGTGCGTCCGTCAGCGTGTCTAAGTACTGGAAGCCGTCTTGGTTCGTCACGACCGTTGCACCCGCCGCAATCATCGGGTCTAATGTAATGTTTATAGCCTTCTTTATGGCTTTCCAGTCGGTGAGCGTCGTCTTCTGTAAAGTGTCAAGTTGCGCTAAGATTAACGAATTCCTCGTAACAACGGACTTTCTCGCTATCCACCGAGATAAATAAGCAATTATATTCTGGTCGCTGTCGCTAAGTAGGTCGTTTGGCACAGGCATCCAGCCAGCGTATTTTTTAATCTGGTATGTAACAGCTTCAAACGTTGGGTTACCCATGTCCGCGATATCTGCCGTGTCATTTGAAATGTTAGCGAAAGGCGTCATTACGTCTAACTTTTCAAACACTCTGCTGCCGCTCAGCGTGTTTACTGGCACAACGTTGATCAAAGACTCAAGCTGTGGTAGAGACCTCTTATACTGGTTTATCGCTGTTTGAATATCTTCGGGAACAAGTAAACCTCCATTTTCAGGTGTGTTTTCAGATAGCGCGTTAAGTATCTTGAAGTCATCACTCGAAGCTTTACCCCTTAAAGCGTTCAGAAACGCCTTTCTGTACTGGTCTTTGAATTCATCCATTCCTTTGCCTCCTTTACCGGTAAGTTCAACACCTCTGTTGTTGAACTCTTCTAAGGCTTTGTGTGCTTCGATCTTAGCTCTAATAGCCTTAATTTCTTCTGTTTTAGCCTTGATCTCTTCTGCGGTAACGTCTTTCTTGTTTAATAATTCCCGTGCTTCAGTTTCCTTGGCTTCTAATTCGGCTAATAGCTCTCGTAATTCTTTATCCATTCGATACCATCCTTTCTGTGTTTAAAATTTCTAATTCTAAGGCAAGTTTTGCCTTTAGTAACTCCAATTGTTTGTTATTTTGCTCTTCCCACGGAGGTGTTCGGTCAAACTGCCGATAGTGTAACGCTAAATGGTCTTTTATTTTCGGTATATCGGCAGCTGGAACGTCAGCTTGATCTAACCTAGTAACGCTTTGAACTACGCCACGCCATACAACTCTGTGCGTTTTTGGGTCGTGGTGTGGAAACTTTAAGTCTCCAAACGTAGCTGGAGGCATTTCAGCAGCCCATGCGTAATGCCCAGCAATATCCCTTTTCTCTCTATCCGTAAGTTCATCCCAACTCTTTTCCGTGAAGTCAGACAAGTTTGGACGTTCCCATTCTTGATCTTCTGGTGCAAGCTCTCGTGACACGTCCTCAGGTGATACTCCGTCCTTTACCTTAAACCGATCTAAGCTTCCCAAGTGTTTTAGCATTCTCTTTACGCTATTCATTACGGCAAGTCTGGTATACTGAAAGTTCATTATCTCTTCAGTCTCAGGTTTGCTCATGTACAGTATGCCGTCAGCAAAGCCTTCTTTTACAGCGACGTTAGCTGACATCCAAGTTTCGTCGTCCATCATTGCCGATATTTTAGCTCGAGACTTACCCGTTTTAAGAGCGTAAGCGTTTATGATACTGTTCTTAACAGCGTCCAGTACCTCTGCCGCTTTCCGAAGGTCGTGCATATCGCCTTCAGCCATTGTAAAGGGGTTGTGTATCATCATTATAGCCACTGGGGACATTAACACTTCGTCGCCAGCCATAGCGATAATGCTTGCAGCACTCAACGCTTTGCTGTCTATCTTTACCGTAACCTTACCGTTGTGTTCTTTCAGTGCGTTGTAAATGCCTGCTGCTGCAAAAACGTCACCGCCGTAACTATCGATCCAAACTGTAATGTCTTTACCAGCGTATTTTCTGAGCTCTTCTTTAAACCTATTTGGGGACGTCGAGCCTGTGCCCAGGAATTCATATAACCAAACGTCGTCATCGCTTACTATGTCACCTTCGATACGCAGCTCGATCGTCTCGGGCATTGTTTCTGTTGCAGCATTTCTTATAAACTTCCAAAACAATAGTACTCACCTCCTTTTCAGTATTGTTGGCCAGCCTTTGTAGCAGGTATCATATTACCGTTAAGTAATAATTGATCACCTCCTTCAAGCGGCGGGTCTTCTTCAAGCGCTCGTACTTCGTTCGGCGTCTTAAAGCCGTTTTGAATTGCAACCGCGTAAGCCTCGTATCTAGACTTGGGGTCACCACGTAAAATAACGTCTGCGTTAAATTTAATGTAATAGCCCTGAGCAATTTCACGTGGAAGCAATAGCTTGTATGTCAGTTCTTGCTCGTACATTGTAAGTATGGCCATTAAGGTATCGACATAAAACTCGCGGTTTGCTTCACTGGTGCTAGCATAAGACGTTTTTTCTAAGTCGTTTATCTGGTGTAATTTTATACCGAATGCAGCAGCGATCTGCCGTTCGGTTAACATGGTGTTTTCCAGGAACTGCGCGTCGGTAAGCTTTATAGCAATTGGTTGATACGTGTAGCCGATAGGTAACAAACTGATCCTGTTAGCGTTTTGCAAGCCGTTAGCCATTCGTTCAAAGTTTTTCCTGAAGTTTTCCTCTGCTTGAGGGCTTAGATCGCCTACATAATTCACTATTCCAGCCGTTTGCATGCCGTTTTTGAAACTATTATTTAAGAATTGTTCAGCTGCTGAGGCGTTTTCTATGTGTAATTTCAGCGCTTCGATGGGGGAAATTCCCACTAAACCGTCGCTCGTAAGCCCCTTAAAATGCAGTATTTCGGAGGCTTTCAGCTTATATTCGTTGCCTAAATTGTCCGTATAAACGTACCAAACGTTGTTTTTTGTGCTCAAAAGGCCTACGTCGTCCACATAAATGCGCATTTTTGTACTGTCTAAGGGGTATAAACCTTGAATTTTGCCCGCATTTCTGCCCAATTGTACAAAGTCAATCCACACGTAGCTGTTTCCATATATGTTACGCTGCGTTTCGAGCGTCTTCCAAAAGTCTGAGGCGCTCATATATGGGTTGGGCCTAAGTTTAAGATATGGGTAAAGGTAATGGTCGGTTGCTTTACGTATGCCTTCGCTGTCTTGGTATATTTTGCACGGTAGTTTACTCATTGTGTCCGCTAAAATTTTGATACAGGTATAAACGACGATCTCTTTTAAAGCGTTTTTGCCTGATACGTTTATACTATCTGGTGTTATGCCAAGTAAAGACATTAGCGTGTCAAACTCAGGCGACCAAGGCGGTGTTATTTCAGTATTTTTTATCTTCCTGAAGAGCATTTGATCACCTCTTTTCTATTGGATTGTTAGCAAAATATATGCCGAGGCCTAACAATACAGCCCCCAAACAATAAAAGCCAGCTGTCGTTGATACACAAAAGGTAGTGGTAACAATAACAGCCAAGCCGCTAAGAATTAGTATGTCCTCTATGTAATTCAGCATTTTACAGCCCCCAGAGTTTACTGAGGAAGCTATCCGTAGCATATTCATTAATATTGACTACATTCTTCCTCAGATATAATTGAGTATAGCAGAAAATACTGGCCATAACAAGGTCTATACGCGCCTTATTTTTATTCTCCTTGGCTAAAAGTATATCATCAGTTGTTTTGCCTTTAACAGTTGTGGTGTTACTCATGCACCAGTCAAATAGTTTGTTCTTCTCATACTTTATTTTGCCAGTGTAAACGTCGTCTCTGAACTGTTTAATTGCTGGGCTGAGGTTACCGTAAGTCTGCTTAAGCAGGATAACGTCATAGTCTTTTGATAAGCTTTCCATCATCTGCAATGCATTGAACGGGTCAGACACAATACATTTTATCTTACACTTGTATTTATCCTCTATTAATCTTATGTATTCTTCTACTTGCGCGTAACTAACGATCATCCCTTCGGTTATCGTGCACTCGCCACGCTTTTCAGCTAGCTTGTAGTCGAATTTTTCGCGTCTGCCCTGTAAACTGCCCTCAGGCAAAAAGCCGTGCGAATATAAATAGTACTCGTCGCCGTCTTTTGCCATAATTGAAACAGCGGTTAGGTCAGTTGATATAGAAAGGTCGACACCTACAACCACCTCTTTACCTTCAAAGCTAACTTTAGGTACTTCGCACTTCTTCCAGTACTCAAAGTCAATGTATTTTTCCTCATGTGTTTGCGTAACAAACACGTTCATGTGCTTTGTAAGGTATTCTATACGCTCCGAAGGTTTTTCCAAAGCAGCCTTGCGGTTGTCTCTAATTTCTTGATAGTTTTCTTCTATGCGCAGAGGGTTAGCCTGCATTATGCCAATGTCGTCCCACTCGTGCCCTTCTTCAGCGTAGTATAGTAGTGCAAACATTCTGTCGTCCTCAATTACGCCGTCGTAAACCTTGCGAATGTAGTCGAGTTCCTCAAGCATGATACTGTCACGCTCGGGATAAGCTGTTGTTAGCTTAAACCGTAAAGGGTTGCGCACAGATAGCTGACCTGACTTCATTGCGTTAATATTGTGGTAGTCTCTGAAAGCGGCAACTTCGTCGGCAATGAAGGCAGAAGGTCGTATTGCGTTGTTCCTACTCGCCTCTGCCGTGCGTGCTTGGTAAAAACTATTGGTTAACTTGCACACGATCTTACCGCTAAGCGTTGTAGAAAGCTTGAAGTAATTACTCACCGCTGGACTGGCCTCAATAATCTGCATCATCGCTTTCTTTACTTCACCAGCGAGGTCTCTATCTAAACATATTGAGTAAAACTCGCTGTACTTATCTTCGGTGAGCATGAGAATTATAAGAATTAAAGCGCAAATGAACGTCTTAGCGTTTTTCCTCGCTATGTACAAAGTAACGTCGCGATAACGAAACTTCTTCGGATCGTCTTTGAACCTCCAGCCAAAGATATTGGCTAAAAAGAAGCATTGAAAGTCCCATAAATTATACAATATCGGCTTTCCAACAACGCCAAGGCCTGTTGCGAAGTTGAGCAGGCTTAAGATACCTTCAACTTTTATAAGCTCATTCTCGTCAAGGTAATATAAGAAGTCGTCGTCTTTTTGCCTTTGCAAGTCTTGAAGAAACCACTCGCACTGCTTTTTAACATCAGAGGTTGTTATTTCTTTGCCGCTTACAACGTCAATTGCATACCGCTTTGCGTTTTCAAGTAGCACTCTGACCGCCGCCGAGTATCTTTAACAACGGATCCTCTTGCTGCTTTAATTGCTGTAACGCTATGTTCCCTATCTTGGCTCTGGCCTGAGGAGATAAGGACAACTCATTGCAACAACGGAAGAAGTCTTTTGTATATCTTTCTCTTGCTGCTAACACGTCACGGTTATACATTTTTTCGTTATCTTTGTTTATTGCAGTTTCGATGGTTCGGAGGCGATCGATCGATATGGCTGCTTGCGTCAGAATATACACGTCAACGCTACCAAGTATCTGCGCTGGCATAAGCTCCTTCACTAAATTATTGAACACAATTTTTTGCCTGCGAGTAAGATAACTCGGAGGCCGTATATCGTCACTTCCACGTAATGCGTTTTCAGCTTCCATGCGTATTATTTTCTCTTGCTTTGTACGGTGTCCACTCACTGTTTTTATACTTTTTGAAGGCCTGGCCATTTGCTCACCTCCTTAACAAACCATTTTGGGACTTCTTTTATAGCGTGCCTGCGCTCGCCGACCTCGCGGCTTGCCAAAAACTTTAATTACCCCCCACTGGGTATATGCGATAGCACAACCTAAAACTTTTATTGTTAGGAAAGAACTGCTAACCTTAATTGTCCATTTGCCTCCTCAACATTCTTCCGAATAACAACATGTGGGAAGAAGCCTCGGAAAGCTCCTTGTCGCTACAGTTAACCACTCCGTAGCTATCCCACATGCATAATTTTATCACAAACCTCATTATATATCATGCCTTGTTCTCTCTCAGTTTCTTGTGCCGTTCCTGGTGACAGCTCTCACACAAACAAACAAGATTGTTTAAGTCCAGCCTTTTATCCCAGTCGTCTTTAATGGGTACGATATGGTGCACTACATCGTATGGCTTTATAATGTTCCGTTTCAAGCAGTCTTGACATAAAGCATGGTCTCGTGATATAGCAGCACCTCTTACTCGCGCCCATTCTTCACTGTTATAAAACTCATGGTATATTTTATCTCTACCGCGTGCTATCTCTTTACTGTACTGAGCTTCACGTTCTTTATTCTTAGCATCTATTTCTTTTTGGCATGCGTCACAATAAACTTTATCGTAATCGATTATTGCTCCGCACCTTGGGCACGTTTTCTTTAATGACATTTCCCCACCACAACATAAAGAATATACCGCATTTTTCAACCAAGGAAACAATTAGCGCTGAAACGACTGAGTGTTATAAACAGAATATAGTTTTGCGTTCGTTTTCACTCTCTCCAAGTATTCGCTAACGAAATGCTGCTCGCTTATTACAGCTTGCAATGGATCATCGCCTAAACTTTTTAACCCTTGCACGCCCATTAAATATGAACCAATAGCCAAGTCTAGTGCTTCAGTTGCGTTTGCTGTAT
>Ga0209720_1001873_pt1 | contig 16721 bp, 14 predicted proteins | sample AD_JPNMR3_MetaG_FD_184426 | JGI IMG/M metagenome (GOLD analysis project Ga0209720, IMG submission 184426) | Active sludge microbial communities of municipal wastewater-treating anaerobic digesters from Japan - AD_JPNMR3_MetaG (SPAdes) (version 2) | ecosystem: Engineered > Bioreactor > Anaerobic...
AAAGGCAGATCTTATTACATAGCGTCAAGAAATGAAGAAAAGTTTAATGATATGTTCTACGGTAAACTTATTCAAGAGCTTAATTTAAGAAAAACCGTTGACACAGAACTTCCCCATGGAGTGACAGCTCAAATGAGAACAGACGGAGAAAACGATTATGTGTTCTTGATGAATTTTGGTAATAAAGAAAGCGCAGTAACTTTAGACAATTTTGATTATACAGATTTATTGACAGGAGAAAAAGCACCTAAGGAAATTCAATTACCTGTTTATGGTTTAAAGATTTTAAAGAGAAAAGCTAAACAGAATAGCTAAAAATTCTAAAAGACAAGGGGAGAACTCTTTTGAGTTCTCCCTCGTTTTATATTCTAACAACAAAAACTTATTCTTGTTTGGCGTTATTTTCAATAATCTTTACTATTGTTTTTGAAGCTAGTTTCATATCTTCCACTGGAATTAATTCAAATCTGCTGTGGAAATTATACCCGCCTGTAAAAATATTTGGGCAGGGTAATCCCATATATGACAGTCTTGCCCCATCCGTTCCACCTCTTATAGGTTTTATTATAGGTTCGATTCCTAGATCAATCATTGACTTTTTTGCTAGTTCGATAATTTCCATATGCGGTTCTATCTTTTCTCTCATGTTATAATAGCTATCAGTTATTTCAATTTTGATTATCTCTCTACTGTATTTGTAATTTAGAAATTTGACAATCTCCTGAAATAATTGTTTTTTAGCTTCGAATTTGGTTTTTGAATGATCTCTTATGATATATTCTACTTCTGCATAATCAACCGTACCGCTTAGTTTTGTTAAGTGGAAGAAACCTTCATACTTTTCTGTATATTCTGGTTTTTCATTGACTGGAAGCATACTTTCTATTTCAAGTGCTATTCTTAAAGCATTTATCATTACATCTTTTGCTGTACCTGGATGTACATTTTTACCATAAATTTTTAATTTAACGCTTGCAGCATTAAAGTTTTCGTATTCTAATTCTCCAAGAGGCCCTCCATCAACTGTGTATGCAAAATCTGCCCCAAAACCTTCTATATCAAAAAAATCTGTTCCTCTTCCAATTTCTTCATCTGGAGTAAAAGCTATTTGAACATTTCCATGTTCAATTTCTGGATGATTCACTAGATACTCAATAGCGTTCATAATAGCAGCAATTCCTGCCTTATCGTCTGCCCCTAAAAGTGTAGTTCCGTCAGTAGTAATTAATTCTTTTCCTTTTAACTTTTCTAAAAACGGAAATTCATCAACTGTCGTTGTATACTTATCATTTAATCTAATATTTCCACCTTGGTATAAGAAAATTTTTGGATTGGTGCATTTACCGTCTAAATCTGGTGAGGTATCCATATGGCCTATAAATCCTATAGACGGAACTTCTTTTTGTATGTTAGATTTTAGCGTTGCATAAACATAACCATGTTCGTCCTGTTTTGCATTTTCTAATCCCAACTCTTTCAATTCATTGACTAATAATCTACCTAGTTCTAATTGTCCAGGTGTACTTGGGATAGTAGTACTTGATTCATCAGATTTGGTATCTATAGCAATGTATGTCTTAAACCTTTCTACAATATCTTTCATTTTTTCCTCCTTGAAATTTACGGTCTTTAGAAATTCAAAAATCCTTATGAGGAGGGCTTCGCCCTGAACTCGTTATAAATTATACTACAATATCGTATAAAAAAATAGAACGTATTTGTTAATATAAAAAATATAATTATTCTAAAAGTAAGAAATTGAATCATAAAGATAACTATTTAGATTAGAACGATTCTAATCTCTCCTAATTTTCAATAATCAACCTTGACTAGAAAAAATATAATGATATCATTAAAATGAATCGATTCATAATGAATCGATTCGTAATTAAAGGAGGTATGCAAATGCCCAGCATAAAAGATGTAGCTAAATTAGCAAATGTCAGTGTAGGTACCGTTTCTAAAGTTTTGAACAATGATCCTACGGTCAAGCCAAAAAATCGTGAGAAAGTATTAAAAGCTATCAAGCAATTAAACTACGTTCCTAATATTCATGCAAAAAGTTTGTCTTCTGGCAAAACAAAGATGATTTCAATAGTGTCTTCAACATTAGGTGATGAATTTCATGAAAGATTAGGCTCTTCAATTGATCAAATTTTGTCTGAAAATGGTTACGATAGCATATTTTTTCCTCTTCTATCAAGAGAAAGATTGAAAAGATTCTCAAACCCATCACATTTCTTGTATCAGACTGATGGACTAATCGTATCTTCTCTTTCTTTAACTAAAATGTTTGAAGATAAAACACTTCCTACTTCTAAACCTTATATTTTAGTGGATACAAGAGATGCATTGAATGATTGCGTATTTATTGATAATTATTATGGAGGCAAATTAGTTGGTCAAAATATAAAGTTATATGAGAATTCTAAAGTTTATATTTTAGGTGGCTATGAGCCAGATGAAGCTTTTAGTAGCGGTGTATTTAGTGAAAGAATTATTGGTTTTATCGACGAATTAGTTAACAATAGAGGTTTCAATAAAAAGAATATAGTAATTATGGAAGTGGGGCTAAGTTGGAAAGAAAGTTATGAATTTGGAAAAAGATTTACACCAAACCAAAAACATAAATTTAGTATTTTTGCGCTTTCTGATATTATAGCTTTTGGCTTCATTGAGGGAATGAAAACTCAAGGAATTAAAGCTCCTGATAACTATTCAATTATTGGTTATGATGATTTGTCATATTCTGAAGATATTGGTTTAAGTACAGTAAAGCAACCTATTGAAGAACTAGGAAAATTATCTGCAGAACTATTATTAAAGAAAATCAATAATAAATTTGAAGATAAAATTCATAAATCTCTTATGCCAAAATTTATTGAAAGAAATACAAATTAAAAAATATTTAAAACTAACATATGTTAGTTTAGGTTTACAAAAAAAGGAGGAATTAGCATGAAAAAGGATTTAGCTGTTATTGTATTTGTGTTATTGTTAGCTGTATTTTCTTTTTCAAAAACATTAACGTTATGGACTATCTATGGAGAAACAACCACCGAATATAAGAAACTGGTTGAATATACTAAAGAATATACCTCTAAGACCAAAATAAACATCGATATTGTTCCAGTTACAGATCTTACCGACTTCGATACAAAACTAAGAGTAGCCGCTCCTTCCGGCCAAGGTCCTGATATTATTGCTACCGCACCACATGACGGAATAGGAAGATGGGCGGAAATGCAACTTCTGATGAAATTAGATGGGCAAGTCGATGAAAAAATTTTAAACAGTTTTACCTCATCTTCAATTCAAGGAGTCACTTATAAAGGGCATATATATGGATTCCCTTTATCTGTAGAAAGTATAGGTATGGTGTATAACAAAGATTTGATTAGCACTCCTCCAAAGGATTGGAACGAAATAATTGATTTGTCTAAAAATCTAAAATCAAAAGGTCTCTATGGTATAGTTTTTCCTGCTGTAGAACCCTATCATTCTTACGCAATCATAAGAGGTTTTGGAGGATACATTTTTTCTTGGGAAAATGGAGAATATGTAGTTGATAATATTGGATTAAACAATGAAGGAACTATAGAGGCCATCAAATTTATTAAAAAATTATTTGATGATGGAATACTGCCTATAGAATTAATGGATAGAACAGCGACACATTCTTTATCAACAGGTTCATTTGAAGAAGGAAAAGCTGCTATTCAATTGAATGGCCCTTGGGTTCTTCCAGGCCTAAAAGAAAGAGGAGTTAATTATGGAGTTAGTAAAATACCTGTATTACCAAATGGACAAGATCCAAAACCTTTTATGGGAATTCAATTTGTTGGAATAAACAACTTTAGTAAAAATAAAAAAGAAGCACTGGATTTTGCGCTCTTTTTAACGTCTAAAGAAAAGATGATAGATTTCTCTTTATCAACAGATCGTGTTCCAACAAGAATCGATGTAATTAACGATCCTGCAATTCAATCCAACGAAATCATTAAAGGCTGGGCTGAACAGGCAATAGTTGCAGAACCTATGCCCAATATACCTGAAATGAATGTAGTTTGGACTGCTTGGGCTGATGCTTTACCTTTAATGTATTCAGGAAAACAACCGATTGAAGAAACTTTAAATGATTTGGTAGAAATTATTAGAGAAAAAATCCTAATCCTTCAAAAATAAATACTATGCAACTTAAATGACTAATCAAATAATACATGCGTAGATTTTACGCATGTATTATTTGATAAAAAATATGTAAAGGCAGGATTTGAAAATGAAAAATGAAGCTCATTATTACAACAGATATCGAAAAGAAACAAGGATTGCGTACTTTTTTCTTTTGCCAGCTTTGATAGCTATAACTTTAACAACTCTCATTCCTTCAATTTACAATATTTATATATCTTTTACAAATTATGGAGTATACCACTATTTTCAATACGAATTCATAGGTCTGAGTAATTATAAAGAAATATTATCCATGAACAGTCCTTTTTTACCTGTTTTAATCTGGACAATAATATGGACTGTGGCTAGTACATTGTTAAACTATTTTTCAGGTATGTTCATAGCTTTACTGCTAAATAATCCAAACCTTAAAGAAAGAAATATATATCGAACTTTACTAATTATACCTTGGGCACTCCCCGGAGTTATTTCTATTCAAATGTGGCATGGAATGTTAAGCATGAGTGGAGTATTTAATCAAATTCTTGCAAAAGTAGGTCTCTCTCCAATTAATTGGTTAAATGAAGTTTTTTGGGCTAGATTTTGGGTAATTGCTATTAATGTATGGCTTTCTTTTCCATATTTTATGACTATTACAAATGCCGCTTTACAAAGTATTCCTATCGAACTTTACGAAGCAGCTAAAATAGATGGAGCTTCTAACTCTCAGAGATTTAGAAAGATAACTTTTCCTTTGTTGAACAGAACTTTAGCTCCCCTCTTGGTTACTCAATTATCATTTCAATTTAATAACTTCAATTTGATCTATCTACTGACCGGAGGTGGCCCAAGAGAGGCATTAGGAGAATATTTTGGAGCAACTGATATTTTAGTAAGTTATACCTTCAACATTATGAGAGAAGTCCAGAGATATGGATTAACTGCAGCCTACGGAGTTATTACTTTTATAATGACTGTTTTAATTATGATTTTGTCAACTTTTTCCATTAAGGGTTTAAAGGAGGAGTTTTAAATTGAATTCTAGAGAGAAAAAAAATCTATTATTTACTAGAATTATTGTAATACTACTTACTATAATAATTTTATTCCCTTTTGTGTATGTGTTATTAACATCTTTTAAGTTGGGACAATCTTTTTACACATCATCAATATTTCCAAAGGAATTTACCTTGCAAAATTATAAAAAACTTTTTTCCGAAACCAATTTTTTGATATGGATGAAAAATTCAGTGATAATGGGAATTTCTGCAGCAATTATCTCTGTAATAATAACAATGTTCGGTGGGTATGCTTTTAGTAGATTAAGGTTCCCCGGTAAAAAATATGGCATTCTGCTCTTACTAATAATTCAAATGCTTCCTACTTCCGTAGCCATGGTAGCCTATTTTAGGATGTTACAATTTTTCGGATTACTTAATACACTAACTGGTTTAATATTAATTCTAGGATGTGGCAATGCTGCTTTTGGAATTTGGATAATGAGAAATTATTTAATTTCAATCCCAAGAGATTTAGATGAAGCTGCTTATATTGATGGAGCATCCCACTGGCAAACATTTTGGAAAATTATTTTTCCTTTAATGTTTCCTATTTTGGCTACCCAGTTTATATTAACTTTTATTGGAATATACAACGAATATATGCTTTCTGTTTTATTACTCTTTGATCCAAAGAAATATCCTCTAGGAGTAGGGGTAAAATCTTTCCTTTCAGGAAACTATTCTGTAAACTGGACTATTTTTTGTGCTGCATCAATTATTGGTTCACTACCAATAATGATAATTTTTCTGTTGCTTCAAAAATATATTACCGAAGGTTTAACTCGAGGAGCTGTTAAGGCATGAGATCAGAAATTGGATATGAAATATTTGTAGATAGATTCTTTTCCTCTCAGAAAAAAAATCATACAATACCTTGGGATAGTAAAATTACGAGACATGAAAAACAAGAATATGATTTTTATGGAGGCGACCTTTTAGGAATTAATGAAAAAATAGACTATCTTTACGACCTTGGAATAGATTTTATTTACTTAACTCCTATATTCGAAGCAAAAACAAATCATAGATATGATTGTACGAATTATTTTAGAATCGATCCCTTAATTGGAAATGAACAAAACCTAGAACTTCTATGTAAAAATCTTGCCCAAAAGAATATTAAATTATTCTTAGACATTGCTCTAAATCACATGGGCTCTGATAGTATATGGTTTCAAAAAGCTATGACAAATAATAATGAACATAATTACTTTCGAATAAAAGGCGGAGAATTCACCCACTGGGCAAATGTTGAAAATTTGGTAGAACTCAACTTAGAAAATTTAGAATTGCAATCTATCCTCTGGGACGGAAACAATTCGGCTATGAAATACTGGAGTAAGTTTGGTATTGCAGGTTGGAGATTAGATTGTGCTTATGAATTGGGTTACGATATTTTAAATAAAATATATACTTCTTTAAAAGAACTCTTTCATATTTCTCTCATAGGAGAAATATGGTCTTATCCCGAAAAATGGATTCAAGAAGGTGTTTTAGATGGAATAATGAATTATTATTATAAAGATCTTATTGATAACATTATTGACCAAAAAATTGACGGTACATTATTTACCCAAATTGTTGAAAAGCTCTATGTTTCTTGTGGAAACAAACTCCTAAAAAGTTGGAACATTTTGTCATCCCATGATACTTCTAGAATAAAAACAAGATATGGCAAAAACTGGAAAATTGCAGTTGCATTGCAATTCATGCTTCCGGGAAGTCCATTAATATATTACGGAGAAGAAATTGGCTTAGAGGCAGAAGGAGATCCTTATTGTAGAACTCCTATGAAATGGAATTCTTGGTCTGAAGAGAATTATGAATCCTATAATTTTTACAAAAAAATGATCAAATTTTTTAAAAACTCAAAAGCATTACAAGAAGGATCGCTAAAGGCTGTTTTTTCTAACAATAAGAATATTGTTTCTTTTTTGAGAACAACCGACCGTATAGAAGACTTTAGACTCGTTGTTGCTAATCCCACTTCACAACAGCAAAATTATCTTTTATATACTCAAGAATCTTCTCTTATGAATAATACAATCTTAAAAGATTGTTTTAGTAATAATGTAGCACAAGTTGAGAATTCTAAAATCATTGGTCAAATTTCTCCAAATTCATTTTCTATATTTATGCCACATATCGAAAGAGATACTTCAAAATACACCCCTTACAAAAGGATCTATTAAAAAGAATAAAGGTAGATAATTAATTTTAATGAAATATCTACCTTTATTTTCAAATAATGTAATAAGTAATTTTTCCTCCTTGAAATTTACGGTCTTTAGAAATTCAAAAATCCTTATGAGGAGGGCTTCGCCCTGAACTCGTTATAAATTATACTACAATATCGTATAAGAAAAAAGTTGAGAGGTTATACAAAACGTCATTTATCTCTTTTCATTTCTTTTTATTCTATCAGATATCTCAGTTTTTCCTCTAACATATCGTAAGAAAAATATTTTCTTCCTAACTCAAAATTCTTTTGGACACTTTCTGATGCTTTATGAGTATCAAAAAGAATTTCAAGAATCTGATCTTTTGCTTTAATTATGGTATCTTGGTTCACTTTGTATAAGCCATTTTTAAGTTCAGCTTTGTTTCCAAGAGAAACAATTTCAAAGCCTAAAGGTGCAATATCCTTTTTGTATACAGGATATTCAAATATTAATATAGGAGTTTTAGAAAATATTGCTTCTAAGAATTGATTCCCAAAGCCTTCTAAAACACTTGGATAAGTAATAAAATCAGCAATAGCATAGAAATCCCACAATGAAAAGACTCCTTTACTTTCATGTCTGATATTATCACAAATCGATGAAGCCAGCTTTAATTCCACATTTTTTCTCTTGGCATATTCAATTAAAGTATTTAGATAGTCCATATCTTCAGGAAGTCCTGGCAATAGTAATTTTGCAGCTGTATTCTCTGTAATTATTTTTCCATTATATGTTTTTTCTCCAACATATTTTTTTAAATCTTTGTTTATTTCCGAAACTACATCTATAGCTAATTCAATTGCCTTTCTTTTTACAATTCTTGTAGCCTGTAAAAAAATTAAATCATTTTTCGATATATTCAATTTATCATAAATTTTAACGTTATAATCGTCTATTTCCCACTGTTCTTGATTGAAATCAAAAACATTTGGAATAACCACACTATCTAGATTGTTTTCTATTTTTAATTTTTCTTGAGTTATAGAATTAATTACTACATGAGTTATATCCTTAGGGGGAAAATACATTTGTAAAACTCTTCTAATATAGCTATTAGTAGGATTTGCATAATAATCTCTCTCCCAATAAAAATCATGGTGATGACCCACTATCTTAATTCCTCTATCTTTACAGAAATGATAAATAGCCATAGCGGCAGCTGGATTGTGAGCTAAAGAGAATATATTATTCACAATCATAATATCTAAATTCATCAATTCTTTTAGTTGATCGTAAATATATGTTGTATAGCTTTTCATTTCACATATATATTGATCCTCGTTCCAGCCATTTAAATCAACAAAAGATTTGTGTTTTAGAAAGTTATTTGTTGTATTAGAATACGATATTGAAGGTATCTTAAAACCTGCAGATGTTCCCATATCTCCTGCTATTAAATACACTTTAAATCCAATTTTTTCTAATACTTTTTTCCATTTTGTCATTTCTAGCGATACACCATCAGTTTCTCCTACCCTGTAATGAATTAATCCTATCTCCACAAAATATACACCTCATAATTATTTTATTTTACTGTCTTCATAAATTCAAAATCCTTATTAATATATATGTTTCGTGTTTTATTTTTTTACAAAATAGCGCCTCAACACTTTTTTAGTACCTTTATCAAAGGGGGAAGAGGGCTTCGCCCTGGTACCCTTTTAAATTCATATGTTTACTTACTATTCAACCAAATCTCTTTGTTTTCATAGCTTCTGTTATTTTACTTTCTTTTTTATCAATAGACATTTTTGATACAACAGAATTATAAATTAGCTCGATTATAAAAAGCTCCCCAACCCTATTTGCAGTAAATTCACTTTCTTCTGGATCATCAGCAGATGAATATAACACTAAATCTACAACTTTGGACAAAGGAGAATTTACTCCTGCAGTAATTCCTATCGTATACGCTCCAGCATTTTTTGCAACTTGAGCAGATTTATAGGTATCTCTAATTACCCCTGAATGACTTATTGCAACAACAACATCACCCTTTTCTAAGTTTGATCCGACAATAACTTGCATATGTGGATCAGAATAGGCAGTTGCTGAAAATCCCAAGGCAGCAAATTTTAATGAAGCATCAAAAGCAATTGGAAACGATCGTCCTACAGAATAAAACAATAGTTTTTTACTTTTGAGTATTATGTCAGAAACTTTATTTATCTTTTCTCTGTCTAATTCTCTATAAATATTTGTCAGAGAATTAATTATTTTATTGAATAAGGTATCAAATATATCTTTTGTTTCTTTTAACTCAAAAGATGGGGCACTAAGTTCTCTAGCAAGATCTAATTTAAACTTTTGATATCCAGAGTATCCAGCCTTTCTTAAGAGTCTGTAAACGGTTGTTTCACTTGTTCCCGCCCAATTTGCAAGTTCAGTTATACTGTAATGTATAACATCGCCTGGTCTTTCTAAAATATATTGCGCTGCTTTTTTTTCAGCTTCGGTTAATGAATTAAACAACCCCTTTATTTTCGTTGTAACCAACTTATTCACCTCAGTTTCTTTTTAATGCTATTTGCTAATTCTTCTTTCTTTTCTAAAAATAAATAGACCTGATTATTAATAACATTTTCAGCTTCTATTTCATTCATCTCCTGGGTAGATTGGGCAAAATCTGCAACTCTGCCAAAATATAATGGAACAAGAGATTGAATAATATTAATATTTTTTGTTTGACTATACATAACTATTGCTTTAAATAATATGTCAATCCACATCTCAATTGAAATTGTACCATTTTTTGAAATATAGTCTAAATATTTATAAGCTAATTCTTTTGTAAGAGGATTATTTAATCCTTTCTTAAGATTATTTTTTAAATTTTCTACATTAATATTTACTGGTTCTGGCTGAATTTCTAGTACTTCACCGTATATAGGTGCTTTTTCGATTATTTTATTAGCTAAATTTTTCTTCCAAATATAATTATATTCTGTTAAAAGATCAAACAATGTTCCTACAACTTGTGTAAACATTGGTACAAGATCTGCTCCTGGATCTTTAGGATCATGAATTTTTGCACCTAAAGAAGCTTGGTATATTTTTTTATTTGAATGCACTATTGCATTCGTGGTTAACCAGATATCTATACCAAATCTTGCTACATCTGTTTGAGAACAATTTTTTGCTTTCGTTAAATATATATCAATCAATTCTTTTCCTACTCCAAAATCACCTCCAATAGGCTGTCTAATTGCTAAACAAAATAAGGAGGTTATTAATGGATAGCAAACTTGATTGGTAATTGTACCATCATATTTATGTCGTATATAAAATGGGGTTACAAAGTCAGAGTATCCATTAATAATTGGAGTTGTTAATCTTTCTACCCACCATGGTTTAACACTTTTTAAGTCAGAATCAAAAAAGACAACTGCTTCTGCCTCGACGCATCTTGCTAATTCTAAAATTGATAACATAGCAGTGCCTTTTCCTGGAAGGCCTATATAATCAAATGAAATTTTTGGAACTTTATTTGTATTAGTTTTCATAAACACCTCTTTGGTATTATCAGAAGAACCTCCATCAGAATTGACTATAATTCCATTTGATTGAAAAAAATCATTGATTCCTTCTGCAGCCATTTGAGCTACAAAAGAGATCGTCTCAGAGTTATTAAAACTAGGAATTCCTACAATCACTTTTGCTTTATTGGGAATGTTATACAAAATTTTGTCATCAAAAAAGTTTGCCACTACAATAGACCTCCTTTTTATTCGCAATTTACTCATTTTAGAAATTTCAAAATCGTTATTATATGTATTTTTTAGAATTGATTTTTTTACAAAAAATCTTTCTACTTCTAATCCTAATAAAATCTTAATTACTTACAACTTTTTGGTACCTTTATCAAAGGGGGATAAGGGCTCCGCCCTGGTACCCTTTTAAATTCAAAAACACTAATTAACTATTTCAACTTTTTGGTACTTGTACCAAAGGGGGAAGAGGGCTCCGCCCTGGTACCCTTTTAAATTCAAAAACACTAATTAACTGTTTCAACTTTTTGATACTTGTACCAAGGGATAAGGGCTTCGCCCTGGTACCCTTTTAAATTCAAAAAAAGTAATTAACTATTTCAACTTTTTGGTACTTGTACCAAAGGGGGAAGAGGGCTTCGCCTTGTACCCTTTTAAATTCAAAAACATAAATTAACAATTTTAATCTTTAGAAAAATATTTAGAAAAGTAATCAATCCATTGTTGGATGAAAATATTAGTTACTCTTTTACCCCACCAGCAGTTAATCCTGCAGTTAGATATTTTTCTACAGACATAAATAAAACTATCACAGGAACAGCGGTTAAAACAGAAGCAGCCATCATTTTTGCCCAAACTGCATGTTCAGAAAAGAAAACCTCTCTCAATCCAACTGATAAAGTATATGCGCCTGGAAAAGGTCTAATAAAAATTGAAGCAAATAAATACTCATTCCATCCAATCATAAAAGCATATATAAAAACAGTTATTATAGCAGGCATTGAAAGAGGTATAATTATTTTCATGATAGTGCCCATTCTTGTACTTCCATCTATTAAAGCGGCTTCTTCAATAGATTCTGGAATGGTTCTAAAATAATTTCCCAACATGTATAAAGATACAGGCAAAGTTTGTATAACATAGATAATATACAAAGAAAACAATGAGGCTCCTGAAGAATTTGTTAATCCTAACCTAACAAATATATCGTAAATAGGTACTGAAAGAATAACTCCCCCAACAAGATATACCAACAACACACCTCTTTGAATAAGATTTCTTCCAGGGAACCAGATTCGACTGAAAGAATAAGCACCAAAGATACCTATTAAAACACTTGTTAAAGCGCTTGCCCCCGCTAAAATCAAACTGTTACCAAACCATCTTAAAAAAGGAAACGATTCACGCTTTCTTTGCGCCTGGATATTTTTAAAAACTAATTCTCTTTGATCTTCGGGCAAAGATTCTAAAAGTTTCATTAACTGTTGCTCTTCTTGACTCATTTGTTGTCTAATTGATTCTTGAAGCCCCAAAAGTTGAGCATATTGAGTTATTGTTGGATTGTCAGGAATTAATCCAGGATCAAAGGCATCTGAATCGTATCGAAAAGAAACAGAAACCATATATACAAAAGGATAAGCAACAAAAATAACAACAACTGCTATTAAAAACCAAAATAATACCTTTTTTATGAAAGATCTTTTTCTGACTACCATTTCAACACCTTCTTAACATAAAGTGAAATAAGAAATATCATTACAATAAAAAGGACTGTAGAAATCGCAGCAGCAACGCCCAACTCAGGAAGCCCTATAAATGCCTTTTCATATAAGTATATAGGTAGTGTTCTAGCTTCTTTTGATAGAAGATATACCTCCTCAAATTTATAAAAATTCCAAATGCCTCTTAAAAGTACCAATGAACCTATAACGTAATATAGCTCTGGAAGTGTAATATGACGAAATTTTTGCCATCCATTCGCCCCATCAATATCTGCAGCTTCATAATAGTCGAGAGGTATAGATTGAAGTCTTGATAATATCATTAAATATATAAAAGGAAAGTTTTTCCAAATACTATAAAAAGAAACAACTAAAAAAGCATTATTAGGGTCGTTTATAAGGTCTGTAGTAATATTCATTAAGCCTATCTTACTTAAAGTCATTGTTAAAGGGCCATTCAATGGCATTAAGACATATTGCCAGGCAAAAACAGTAGAAATAACTGGGGCAACATATGGAAATAAAATAAGCGCTCTAACTATTCCTCTTCCTGGAAATTCTTTATTCATGAGTAAAGCAACTATCAGTCCAACTAATATACTTCCAACCACTGTAATTAAGACAAATAAAAGGGTTATTCCAAATGATTCCCAAAAGATTGGATCTGTTAATAATCTCTGATAATTCTCTAATCCAACAAATTTATTTGATACTCCAGGAGTTAATGACACATCAAAAAAACTTAAATAAATATTATAAAAAACTGGATACAAAATAAACAATCCAATTAATATAACAGACGGAGATATTAGTTTCCAACCAAAAAGTGCTTCTTTTTTCTTTAAAGGAGATAACTCTTTAATGCTTGTCATGTCTTACATTCCTCCCCTTTTAGAATAAAAAAGGGGAATACGAGAATAATATACATATCCCCCTTTTCATTAGTTTACAATCTATAAGTTTCTACTATTTTGCCAAAACTCTTTCTGCCTCTTCTTGTGCCCATTGTGCTGTTTGCTGAGGAGTCCAATCGTTTGCAAACATTCTGTTAATTGCTTTCCCAACAACAAAATTACCTGATAAAATACTCATCTCTTCTATTATTTCTCCTTCCATGAACTCAAATCTTTCAACAGTATCTAAAGCAGAGATTATGGTTGTTATCTGATCTTTTCCATATCTTTCTAATACAGGGTTGTCTAAAAATTCATCCATTTGTGCTATCGAACTTCTGGTTGGATTCATTCCTCCAGGTGCCATATGCAACCAATAAACGTAATTACTACCGCTCATAAGGAATTTGATCCATTGTTCTGCTGCATCCTTATTTTTAGAAGTGTTCAATATACCAAGCCCAACTACTTCACCAAAAGAAGAAGCTCTTGTATTAATCATTAAATTAGCGAATCCTGTATTTTCAACAAGTTTTGGATCAAATTGTTCCACAGTTCTTTTTTGAACCTCTTCCACAGTAATATCATCCATAATATAAGTAGAATAAAAGACCATTGCTGCTTCATTGTTCAAATATGAGCTTAATGCTTCAGGTACCCCAGTGAATCCAGGCCTTGAGTATTTTCCCAACTCTTTATAAAACCTAAATGCTTCAATCATTTCAGGAGTATTAAAAAGAATATTACCTTCCTTGTCTATTGGTCTTGCTCCGTTAGAAAGAGCAACTTGCGAAAATACCTGCTCAGTATATGCATCCGCTTTTTTTGGAAGCACTATACCATAAAAACCTTTTTCTGGATTATTTAAGGCTTTGGCAGCTGTTAAAATGTTGTACCAAGAGGTTGGTTCGCCTAGATCTCTTTCTTCAAATAAATTTTGCTTATACCAAATACCTTGAACCCATGCATGAAATGGTATCCCATAATATCCACCATCAGGAGCTTTCATCAGTCTTGCTACACCTTCATATACATCTCCAAAATCTTCTATAATTTGAGCATTTAGCTTCGTATCCATAAAGCCTTGACTACCTAGTAACAAAATAGGAGAAATTCCCCCTTCCACCAAATCGGGCAAAGTTCCAGATTGAACTGCCCTGGGGATTTGTTCTAAAATCTCATTTTCTTCGATAGGTACAAGATTAACCTTTATACCTGTTTGAGCCTCAAATATTTGTGCAAGTGCCCTCAACCTTTGCTGACGATCACTTTCAACTTGGGTATGCCAAAAAGTTATCGTCTGAGTAAAAATTACAACACTCAACAAAACCGTCATCATCAACACTATAAACTTCTTCACCTAAAACACCTCCTATCAATTATCTAGAAACACAAATAATGCCAAACTAGAAAATAAATAACGAAACTTTTTTGTCAATATAATAATAAAGAGTGAAAATTTTCTTCTAGATTATAAAATAAAAAATATTCTTTTCAAAACTCCATTTTTAACAACTAAAAGCAATCTAGGTTGTTTAGAAAAGAATATAATCAAATAACTTTCATTATCTTAATTTTTCGCAAATTTTATTTATTTTTTAAATATTACTAGATTCGTTAAATAAAATCAGATCCTTTAATACTTTTAAATTTAAGAAAATAAAAAAAGGTGCCAAGGTTAATTATTATTAATGGCACCTAATGTTATTATCGTATATTTAAAGCTACTTGCAGCTATTCACAAATGCATTGATTATTTCTTGTTGTACTTTTGCTTGACAAGCCATTTTCTCCGGATGCCATTGTACCCCTAAGACAAATCTGTTTGTACTTGAATCTTTAAGTTCTATAGCCTCACACAGATTATCTTCAACTGAAGTGGCAACAACTCTCAAAGAAGGGGCTACAGTTTCAACTGCTTGGTGATGATATGAATTTACACCTATAATATTTGATTTTGTGATGCGATATAATAAACTGTCTTCTTCAATCTGAATGTAATGAGATACTTCACAAGCAGGATAATTAATCAATGAATGTTGTTCAAATCCGCTTGCAGGAAGATGTTGGTAAAGAGTACCTCCTAAGGCGACATTCATTACCTGTGCACCTCGACAAATTCCTAATAGTGGTTTGTCAGTGTTCTCTACCATGTACTTTGCACAAAATAGATCTTGTTTATCGCGCTTAGGGATAATTAAACTAACCTCTGAAACTGCCCTCTTTTTGTAATATTTAGGGTCTATATCCTCACCGCCACTTAAAATAAGCCCATCAACATTTTCTAAAATCTCTCTTATTATATCTAAATCATCAAGAATAGGTACAATTACAGGTATACCTCCAGCTCTAATTACTGCTGTAACATATTCATCTGCTAGTGAATGGACTTCTTGCAAAGGATTACCACTTTGTTCATTTGTAGACTTTTGATACTTATAACTTGAACTGATCCCAATAACTGGCTTTTTCATGACTTTTTATCCTTTATTTCTTCTAAAATATTCTTAATGTCTGTTAGTAATATTTCTTCTTTAGAAGGTGGTGGTGGTGGGGGAGGGGTCTTTGCTTCTTCGACTTCTGCTTGCTTTTCGTGTTCTAATTTTAGCTTGTTTAAAAACCTAACAAATAGAAAGATCGAAAAAGATATTATCAAAAAATCCACAACTGTTTGTATAAAAGCACCATATCTTATGGTTGCTTCCCCTATCTTAAATTGAAGATCAGAAAAATCAACTCCTCCTATAAGTATTCCAATAAGAGGCATTAATAAATCGTTTACCAACGAAGTTACGATTTTCCCAAAAGCTCCACCTATGATAACACCTACTGCTAGGTCTATAACGTTACCTTTAATTGCAAAATTTTTGAACTCTTCCCAAAAACCTTTAGCCAAGGTTACATCACTCCTTTCCGTAATTCTAGTTAAGACCTCATGATATTATATGCTATCATAGTTTAATTTAAGAATCAACATAGATATATTGTACTAAAAAACAGATGAGTTATACATTGCTTTAATTCATTTTTTTAAGCCTTTTTATAAAATATCTCTAAAAAATTTGACAACTCTAAAAAATTCTGTTATAATATTTTTAATTTGTAATTATTATTTTATTCATGAGGTATTAATATGGAAAAAATAAGACTGTGCAAGACAGAA
>Ga0209720_1001876_pt1 | contig 16700 bp, 12 predicted proteins | sample AD_JPNMR3_MetaG_FD_184426 | JGI IMG/M metagenome (GOLD analysis project Ga0209720, IMG submission 184426) | Active sludge microbial communities of municipal wastewater-treating anaerobic digesters from Japan - AD_JPNMR3_MetaG (SPAdes) (version 2) | ecosystem: Engineered > Bioreactor > Anaerobic...
TTGAAAGGGGGACAAGCGGCTTTCCTCCCCCGATTAAAATCGGGGGCATCCAGCCGCGATCATTGTGAAGCAGGAAAGGAATAGAAATAGTCCTAATCGGAGATTGGCAATGAGAGACGATATCCTGCAACAAACTTACGAAAGAACGGCTTTAAAAGTCATAGCTTCTGTTATAAAAAGTAGAGGAATAGAGGATGCCGAATCCAAATTTACTTCATGGGCTGATTTCAGACAGTACATGCTGGAGAGATCAGAATTAAACATTGTACTACAGAAACTAAGCCTGATTAATAATAATTTTATGATTGCTTTTCGCAAGTTTACAGAGTATGAATTCTACAGGCTAGTGCGACAGCACTATGATAGCAGTGATATCTTAATTTGTCACAATTTCGCCCTCGTTTTTCCGTGGAAAGCGGTGCTCTATTGTATCACAGATGATTTAAGCATTCTGAATTGTTCTTCAGACCAGCTTACGACAGGGGATGCTTATATTGATCCCGTCTTGCTGGTCGATTCGGGAAGACTCCTTGTCACAACATTCAAGAATTATTTGCATGTTAAGCTATGAAACGCATTAAGCAACTCCACGAGCAAGAATTGCCGATATCTGCCTATAAGAAGCTATTAAAGCTTTGTTATACGATAACCTATAAATATTTGGCATCCGGCACCGGGCGATATTATGCAGACGTGCTCCTTCGAGCAATTGCTGAGGAAATCTACAATCATGTTCGACGTAATATCAATGAGATATATGCAGTCGTAAATCAATATATCGACTTAAATATCCCTGTTAAAGAGAAAGCTCGATTAATAGCCGTACGATTAGCTTCTATTCTTGGATGTCCTGTGAGTACAGTTTATCGAGGATTTGGGAGGATTCTTCGATACGAAAGAATTGGTACGGATTCGATTGCTTTGGTAATGCCCTTGTTGTATGACAATCCAAATACTCCTCTAGCAATGGGAAAAATATCTGAAGATGAAGCACTTATTTGCTGGGTTAGAAAGCTCCAGCTTCAATTAAAACCCGAGATGCTACCAAGGGGTCTGGATTATTTGGTAGGATTATATACAACATATGTTAAGGATGACGCTACGGGTGAAGCTATGCCTATGCGAGTCGTCGAACCTTATCTTAAAAATAAAAACAAGGAGTTAATATACTCCAGATTCGGCTTGAATAGCAGAGGAAAGCCATATCAATGCATTTATTGTTCAAATATCCATAGAGGACATGGTACATGGTGCAGCCAATTGACAGAGAATTTGCGAGACATTACATTTAGTTTTGAAGACTTCATCTGATGGTGCCACTATCCGCCAGGGGGAGAACCGCACTAAGCGGTTCTTATTTTTGGCACTTTAAAAGAAAAGGAGGTAGGATATGTTTCAATTTCGTGATCCAAGCGCACCTGTTGCCGTTTACTATTCACCTGGGCGTGATTTTGCGCATGTCGGTCTGCGTTTAATCTCGGACGGGCTGGATCGACTTAAATACTCGGTAGAACATGGAAGTAAAAATGTACGAGATTACATGCAAAAGCACAAGATTTCCGAACAAGAGCTGAAAGATGCATTGGAGGCATTTGTGGCTTCTATCGAAGAGGAAATCAAGAATCCTGCAGAAGGAATGCTGACAACCAATTCATTTTCTAGATGTAGATACGAAGTTCGATATCTCGTTTACTCTTCGATAGCCCCGTTATTTATCGCTGCTGCTATTAAAGGAAAGAAAGATGTGCTCAATCGTGCAGATGCCGTTGAGTATTATGGAGAAGAATTCCATAAAAAGATTACCAAACTCACACCGCGGTGGGAGATCAATTCTCCGACATTGATAGACTCGGTAAAGACGATCCTGCAGAATACAGGTAAAATATTTTACTTTTATTTGACAAGTTCCATAAATTGGGCAAGACGAAATCTATCGTAATCATTCTTATAGAAAATTCGCCAGAAAACCACCCCGCTTCAGCGGGTGGATGAATGGCGGGCTGTGCCGAACGTACTGGTGGAACGCCAGGAACGCATACGCCTGGGGAGAGTGGGGTTGCCCGCTCATCGAACCAGGAAGCCACCCGCTTTAGCGGGTGGTAGTTCACAAGATAAGGTAAATTAGTTACTAGAAACCGGCATTAAAATATGATGGAAATTACCTCGATGAGATGAAAATCTCGTCGAGGTAATATTTTCGTCTAATTTTTAGATATGCCACAGACGGGAGTTATTTAGTATCGGAGGAACACCATGTTGCTGGAGCACACGCATTGCTTTATTGTGGCTAAGCCGGAAAACGAACATGAGGAGCAGCTCCTCAAACTTTTCTTAGAAGAACATCTTACAGTGCAGAAAAAGGTCTATGATCCGCAGTTACGGCGGATCAAAATTATCCTTGTAAAGTTGTACGCAGAAACTTCTGAAGGTTACACGATTCAAGATGGTTTTCTTATCAAACTAACGCTTTTCCTCGATAAGGCTAACATTCCCTATACATATTATGCCGAACGAGATCGATGCTTAACTGCAAACTGGGAGAACATAGAGAAGGTCAAATTACGGCCCTTCCAGGAAGACTGCCTCAAGGCCATCGAGAAATCCTTGGAAAATGGCTTTGGGGGCGTTGTCGTTGCTCCTCCAGCGTTCGGCAAAAGCTATCTCATCTCGATGCTAACAAGCCTTTATAAGGATTACAAAATAGATATCATCTCTCGAAGGCGAGATGTCGTACTGTCCAATTATAAGGCTATCCTCAAGATGACTCCGGATGTTGGACTCGTAACCACGGGATCCAAAGATTTGGACAAGAAGATAACAGTATATACGGCAGACAGCGTTGGACATAGCCACTTTGATGCGAATCTGGTTATCCTTGACGAGGTTCATGAATTGGTCACCGATCGGTACACACGCTTGCTGGCTAATTATTATGCATCGAAAGTGGGATTGACGGCCACACCGGATACTCGCTACGATAACCTGCATTCGCGGATCGAAGGGCTGTGTGGGCCCGTTTTGTATCGAATCTCTTATCAGGACGCAGAAGATGTTTCCATCGTTGTACCTATAGCCGTTGTATGGTATCCTGTTAACTGTCCCGATGTGACCTTCACCGATCCTATCTCACGCAAGAGAAGGGGTATCTGGTGTAATGACCCTAGAAATCAAATCATAGCGAATGTCGCTTTGGAACACTACAATAACAAGAGGCAGGTTCTTGTCCTCGTAGAGACAATCGAACATGCCTTGCGTCTTAAGAAATACCTACCGGAGTTTGAGGTGTGTTATGCCGGTACAAAAAGCGAAGGTGGGTATCCCGTTGATCTTGGATACACTCCAATCTCTAATAAGCGAAGAGAAGAGCTCAGATCGCTTTTCCAGTCTCGTCAGCTCATGGGAGTCATAGCAACCGGCGTTTGGGCCGTTGGTGTTAGTTTTGATGACCTAGAGGTATTAATCAGAGCAGAAGGTAGTGGAAGTAAGACAGCAGCAACACAGGTGCCGGGGAGAGTTTGTCGAATTAGTTCATCCATTACAAAACCGATGGGACTTGTGGTTGATTTCATTGATGGCTTTGAGCGAGGTTTGATGCAAAAATCCATTCAGAGATACAAATGTTATCAGAAGCATGGTTGGTTACAGTTGGATCATTTAGGAGTGCCACTGCAATTAAATCGGATGTATAAATTGCGGCCCGGTGGTAAATTCGGAAAAGTAAGAAGACGGCCATGATTTACGCGGACGACGTGAAGGATGCATATTTTTATCTTTTACGTCAGGGCAACGTGAAAGATTATGCACGATGGGATGGTGGTAAGGATAGATACACAGGGATACGTCATGCAAATAAATGGGAGAAGGTAGCAGAATTCTTAAACGAACATAATTGCGACGATGTTTACGGTTTTATCTATGCTAATTTGCGTTTTCGTACAGATCTAGAGCGTGCGCCGATCAATCTTCAACCCACTCATTTATACAGCGACACAGCCTGGCAAGCCTATCAACTCTTTCTCGAAAATCAAAAGGACATAGGTAAAAATCTTCAAACTGAGTTGGATATATTTGTATCGCGCTATAAATACTGGAAACTGCTCGTTGGAGAGAAGCATGCATTAGAGACCACACTTAAGGATGAGAATACCTCAATTTCGCCCATTTTAAGATATTATCTAGCCAGAAATCTCGGATTCCATCACATCGCCGATAAATATTTCCGTGCAGCCGAATATCAATTCTTACCGGCTGCGAAAACGTACAAGAAATATCTTAAAGGCATAGATCTAGAGGGCGTGTCATGCAAGGATTAGGCGTGAATTTGGGCGTGATCAAATATGTATTGATTCACGCCCTCGTAGATAATGAAGTCCAACGATTTTGCGTCAGAAGTTTAAAACCAGAACATTTCATCCTGCCAGAAGAAAAGCCATATGCTGTTCTCTGGCGTGTTTTTTTAGATTACTTTGAAGATTATGGGAGGGCACCAGATCTCACAACATTAAACGTGTTTTTAAGCAGTCGGCTACAACAAGCTCATGTCGCTCCAGAAATCATACTCGATCATTTAGAAGAAATATTTCAAATAGCAGAGACAGTAACCCCAGAAGAATTAAATCGAGAATCAGCTCTAGAATTAGCAAAAATAATCATTGCCAGATATTTTAAGGATACGATGCATGAGCGACTTAACAGGATGAATGGAGACGACACAGCTTTTGTATCTTTTCTCGATGAAATCTATAGCCAATTTAAGACTTCTACAAGATTCTCTTCTTATTCAGTCGAACCGGATGCTCCCGAATTAACAAGTCTCGTCGAAGAGTTTGAAACAACACCGTATCGAATCAATTTTATCGATAGTGTGATGGGAGGTGGTTGTCGAGAAAACGAGGTCTATTGTTTGCTTGGACCAACCGGTGGTGGTAAATCTCTTTTAGGGCTTCAGTTGGTTACAGAGCAAGCAACTCATTTCTATGTCGAAAATATCAATTCTATCAATGTTTATTTCACTTACGAATTGTGCAAACGTGATACACTTGTCCGTGCATATGCTCAGACAACGTCTATTCCATTAGAACGTCTGGAACAAATTGCACGGCAGGAAGATCATTTTACTGAAGACGAACGCAGACGTTACAACATTGCGAGAGAAGTATTAAGAAACTGCTATCGTATTGTAGATTTTTCAGGATCAGATCCTAGCACATCAGATACAGCAAATGGTGGAGATCTATATGAAGTTGTAGATTATCTGATGAAACTTCAAGATACAACGGGAAGAAAGTTATGTACTGTAGTGCTGGACTGGGCTGGACTTATTGTAGAACGCGAAGCCATCCTTGCCAATAAAGATATAACAAAAGTACGGGTATCAGAATTAACGAGTTTCGTACAGCGTGTTAAAGAACTCATTGCCGGACCATTACAATGTTCTGTTTGGGTTGTTCATCAATTATCCGGCGAAGCGACAAATAAAGCTCCTCATGTTCCAGCTCATCATTCTCAAGCTCAATGGTGTCGCAGTTTCGCAAATAATGCTGTTTATGCCATGTGTCTCGGAGTCCAGGATAATGAAACAAGAGTCATGACATTCAACTGTTCAAAATCTCGTCGATCAAGGAAAATCGCACCAAAATTGATTCAGATAAACGATGCCTTACGATTCATTGATGTATCCGACCAATATATTGTGGACAGAATTTATGGGATTTTGCGTCGGAGCGTCACGATATGATCAACGATTGGCTGTACAATCGCCTTAAGTACCTTTTCGGAGAGGTACGAGTTGCGAATGCAGGGATGCCATTGATATTCACAGAATATGTCGAACCGACTACAGGAAAGAAAAAGATACATATCGAACAACGCGGCGAAACATACTGCGTTAATTGTCCATTCTGTCATATAGTCACTCAAGGACGTGCCGATACGCGATTTCGTCTATGGATCAATCATCATTACGGTGTGGAAGATCCAATAAGCAAACGAAAATTCTGGGGACTGGCTCACTGTTATAATGAAAACTGTCTTGCTTCGGAAGAATTTCGTCTGGCGTTACGGCATATCGTTTATAGTTTCGAAAAACCACCTAAAAAATCGGATTTGGCCGTACCAAAAGCGACGTTCACTCAGGTCAGTTGTGAGCTTCCTATAGGATTGGTTCCGATTAACTCTCTCGATGTTTCTCATCCAGCAATTCAACATTTGATGGGAGAAGGATTCGATCCTACATATCTATTTGAGATGTTTAACATCCAATTTGCCGCTGAGCTGGACCCACGATTTCCTTCTATGTTCAATAGGATCATCATTCCGATCTATATGGAGGGAAAACTCTATGGATATCAGGGACGAATTTCTGAAAAGAATGGAGAATTAAAATACTTAACAGCAAAAGGAACACGCATAAGCGAGATTTTATATGGATATGACATATTTCCGAAAGAGAGCAAACTCGCCATTCTTGTAGAAGGAGCTAAGGATGTTTGGCGTTTTGGGCCAGGTGCCCTGGCCATGTTTGGAACTCATCTGTCGCATAAAAAAGTGGAGCGCATACGTAAATTGGGCGTAAAATATGTCCTTGTCTTATTAGATGGAGATATAGCAACGAACCCACATGGTATGCAGATCGTCGCTGGAATTAATTCAGCGTTAAATTATTATGAATTGGATCACTCTATTCATGTGTTGCCTGATGGTAAAGACCCGGCGGATTTGAGTCAGGAGAAGCTCTATGAGTATATCCAGGACGTATTCACAAGACTTATTTAAAGGAACGGATTGGCTTCTTCCGAGCACACAAGGGAGGGCTATCATTCAATCTGATGATGCACAAGAATATGAATTCTACGGTTTGGGTTCGATCGTACCTTGGCCAGATAATCCCTTCGTTCTTCAGCTATCAGATTTAGTGCAAAAGGAGATTGTTGGAACAGCAAGATTTGCTAGAAACCCGGATACTAATTTAATATTAAATGAAATTATCAGACGTGCGAATGAAGCATATTTTCGACTTCTCTACGGCTTTCATCATCCATACACATACATCGCCCCAGACGGTTCGATGAATTATCGCATCATTCCGGGGCATTTTTTGATGGATATCCGTGAAGATTTGGCAGAAGTTAATGACCAATATCCAAATTTTGACTCGTTGGTCGAATACGGTCCTCGAATCCAGAAAAAGAAGGAGGGTATTCCACTTGTTTATGTGATCGGTGCCGAACCTTCTTTTGTAGAGAATGCGACGGGTGTTAATTTCTCCGGTGATTATGGGGAAGCTCTGTTAAATAGTCTTGCGTTTGCAGGATTAGATGATGCACAGCTATCAAACATCTATGTTGCCAATGTCATTCGTAGCTATCGGACTCCAACATCACTCAGGTCTAAACTTACAAAAGATTTCACGCCTTTAATTCAGCTTGAAATAGCTATCCTTCAACCAGACCATATTTTGTGTCTTGGCTCTCAAGCATTAAAAATTTTCACGCGGAAATCACAAGCTGTTGTAAGTGAAGATCCGGTTGAATACGGCTACGTAGTGCTTGATGAAGATGGTCAAAAATGCATTAAAACTGCAAAAGTACACGCTCTACCATTAAGTGCATTACACTCGCTAAGTGAACACAAAAATTTCCAGTGTCTAATCAGGAGGGCTACGAATCTCATTTATTATGGTAAACCTAAACCAAAATACGACCCGCAATATGAACGAATTGACACTATCGAACAGTTAAATCAGTATGTATCAGATATCTTAATAGCAGCCAAAACGAAACGGGTCAGAGTTGCATTCGACTTAGAGTGGAATGGTATCATTCCGTCTAACTCTGATGCTTACATCAGAACAATTAATATAGGTTCAAATCATACACAGGAACCGGCAATTCGAGTTGTCGTACTGACAAAACCTGGTGGAGGATGGTGTTTTAATGGATCAAAAGAAGACATAGCTCGTAGCTTACAACAGCTTTTTGTTCGTGGTAATAACGTTCAAATCGTAGGTCATAACTTTATTGCTGACGTTCCCTGGTTAGAGTCACTTGGAGTTGACGTAAAACAGAAATTTTGGTTTCCCGATGACGATTCTGAAGAATACCCTCCAGATTACGATGGGATATTTGATACGATTATTGCTTATCATGCTATCGACGAATGTGGTCATTTTGGATTGGAACATACGGCCAGAATTTGGCTAGATTTTCCAGGATGGACACAAGCCGTTGATGAGGAATTTAAGAAAAATAAAGGAGCTAAAGGATACGGCCTCATTCCGGAGGAATTATTGCTACCTTACGCCGCTACCGATGCTTATGTCACTTTAAAATTGGCAGAAGTCCTCAGCGTTGAATTGAAACAGGACATCTTTGGCAACAATTGTTGGCCGCCTTACTGGAGAAATTTGAAATCTCAGCTAGGCTTTCTCGAAATGTTTTTAACGGGAGTTTGTATTGATACTAACAGAGCACTACAACTTGGAGAATGCTATAACAGAATACGCGATCGGTTATTAGAAGAATTCCGACAGGAAATTAATTGGCCTACATTTAATTTTCAATCTTGGCCTCAATGCGTAGAGTTTTTATACGGAGAGAAGTATCACGGAAAGGCACGAATTCGACCAGAAGGTGCTATTAGCCTGAATCTAGCACCGATTAAAACAACTGATGGTAAAGAATGGGATTCCTCCTGTATCCCTGGAAAGATTTCCCCATCAACCGATTTGGATACGCTAGATAATCTTATCATCCAAGACGAACGTGTACGAAAATTAAGGAATATACGAGTTCTAAATCAGGTTACCAAAACGATTCTTCCGAATAGTACTCCAGACGAAGAACCCGAAGGAATACTGGCTTACGTTTGTGACGATGGTCGTATTCATCCATCATACTCTGCATTAAAAGAAACACGGAGATGTAGCTCATCTAAGCCAAATTTGCAAAACCTACCGAATAGTGAAGAAGAAAGTTATAAACAGATTCTTGGACAGGAGTATATTGCACCGATCAGGAGCATGATTGTCTCTCCTCCCGGTTACAGTCTGGTAGAAATCGACTATAGTGGTGCAGAATTGCTGATGATTGGTGTTGCTGCACAGGATCGCAATCTAATCAATGATTACTATCTTTCTACACTTCCTGACGATGATCCAAATAAGCTTGATATTCATAGTCAGATAGCCGTTCTTGCATTTAATCTTAATTGTGCTCCAAACAAGAAGGCTTTAAAAGAAGCTGGAAAGGTTCATTACAGGTTAGCAGCTAAACAAATCATCTTTGGTTTGAATTATGGCCGTGGTTTAAAGTCCTGTTATTTCCAACTAGTAACGGAGGGTGTTGATGTAACAGAAAACGATGTTGGTAGGATTATCGATACTATTTATACTAGATATGATAAAATTCATCCTTTCCAGAATAGTGTTAAATTACGGATCAGAACGCATAGATGGTTAGCGAATTGCTTTGGCAGTTATCGAAGATTCTTTTTATCTCGATCCAGCGATGCCATAGCTAAAAATGAACGAGAGGCTATGAATTTTATCTGCCAGAGTGGAGTTGCCGATGCCGTAGCTATTGCAATGTATAATTTCTACACACATCCATTAAAAGATGTACTGGGTTACAAATTCATTATGCACAACCATGATGCACTCGTTTTTATAGTACCTGATCAAAACATTGAACCATTTGTGAAGGAGGTCGTCGATGATTGCATGAAAAAGAATGTTCGTTTCAGGTCCTGTAGTTTAGATGGTATTCCATATCCCGATTCTCCTGAATACTCTTTTGAATTAGAATGGAAAATCGGAAAACGCTGGTGCTCTGAGGATTGAAAAAGGAAAGGAACAAGCTATGGGTTTCAGATCAGTTGTCAGTGCCCGAAATCAGAATTTCATCGGAATTAAAGATTCTTCAATCTCTCACTACAAGATTGCATTTAACAAAGGTCCAGTCGTTCTTCGACCACACGCTCTGGTTGCAGAAGACGGGACAATTACACCGTTACTTATTGAGAAAGATGGAATAGACCTCGGAGATTGGATCCGTGCCTATGACATCGTAAGACTCAATACAGGAGCATCAAGTGTAAGATTTTGTGCCAAGGAGACAGAGGCTGTTACTAGAAGCCCTGTTCTAGTACTAAAGAATGCCATAGAAGCTGCTATTGCCAGCGGGATTGCTCCGTCGTCATGGAAGAACATTCTTCCTGAAAGGGATAGCAATCTTAATATGGAGCAATTCAGAAGGATTTGTATGACATTTGAGAAAGGATGCGGTCTGTTTCTGGCAACTGTTATTTCAGTAGGAGGTCAACCATACGAGTATGCAAATAATATTACTCTGGTTCAAATCACCAGACCAACAGGATTGAGCTTGTTTGATAAACTGAGCAATGCTCCGGATCCTACAATTTTTGAGGATCCCGATTTGGCGATTACGATTATTCCCACGCCAGCCAGGAAGGAGGGAATGACAATCACGCCAAACCATTATGAGGTTGCGCTGGTAAAGGCTCCTCCTCATCTAAATAAAGATCTGTGGAATACGCATCAAACGTATATCCTGAACAATAAATTAGGATGGCACAATCTGCTGAGTATTCCTTCCGAGAAAGAGCAGATCGGATACATCGTCTCTTCTTCAATTCCTCCAAGTGCTGTTGTTTACAGCCTTCAGGAGTATAGGCAACTGATTCCTCAAAATTACTGGGATATGGGGGAGAGGATGCTGGAAACGGAGATGAGAGTGCAAGGACGTGTTGTTGAACAGCAAACAGCTCCTTTACCTCAATATGGAATCTCGGGCGGCACAACGGTTATTACCCCGCCGCCAAGTGGAGCGTTTACACCGCCTTCTACATCAGCCAAATTCAGTGCTGAAGAGGTTGATGATGTGTTTCCACAGGCGGAGCAAAAGCAGCCCGAAGCATCTCAGCCTGAAACATTGAGTCCAGAGCAGCTCCAGGCTCAAATTAATAAGTTGCTGGCTGGCAGGCGTAAAGCCTGATACGGACCGTTGACGGGCGGTTTGTACGGCGATACCACTAAGGTATCGCTTTTTCATCTTGACTTAATTTTCTGGAGAGCGAGTCTATGGGTAAAGAGTTTGATTTTTCCTCCCTGGTTAATGAAGTAGCATCAAAATTCGGGAAAACTAATTTAACAGATACAGCACATGCTCCTATTGCTATTAAATTTCCATCGCTCATTCTTCGCGTACTGTTCCAAAATGAAGGGCTTATTCTCGGAAAGATCATCCATATTGTGGGAAAGGAGGCAACCTTCAAATCGACGCTTGCCCTGGAAATCACAAGATGGCACCTGGAGCAAGGTGGTTTTGGAATAACATTGCATACAGAATCTCGGTTGAATGATAAGACTATCGAAGGCGTTCTCGGCGATTATAAGGATCAGCATTCCGCATTCATCTGCGATACATTAGAAGAATGGCAGGCAATGCTATCCGATGCCAGTGAGAAGCTTGGCAAGGATACTAAACAGTTAGCTTGCTTTACTGTCGATAGTGTCATGGGCGTTAGCTCGGAAAAGACGATCAGTGAGATTACTAAGGATGGGTTTGCGAGCAGTAAATTTGCCCATGAAGCTAATCTTATTTCCAGCTATTTGCGGGTTTTCAATGCAAAACTGTACGATAGACTCCATACAATATGCCTTATCAATCACAGGAAGTTTCGACCAAACATGAACAGTTATGGACCACCAGAGAAAACGGCGCTCGGTGGCAATGAAATTAAATTCTGTGCTTCATTCGAAATCGAGACAACGACGACAGAATCAACCCGTCAGGTCCTTGGACCAATAACGACGTATGAGATGGGATTAAAATTAGATAAGAATACTTATGGTCAGGAAGGGATTCAAATTAAAGTCCCCGTAAGATTTGCTAATTTCCCAGATGGCACAAAGGTCGTTTTTGACTGGTACGCAGCTACGACTTATATGCTATGTAAAGCAAATACAGTACGACCGGCTCCAACGAGTTCGATAATTAAAAAACTGGCAGAGATCATTACTGTATCGATTCGTCGTGGTGGACCGAAAGGCGATCTCTTTTACAGTGATCAAATAGGAATCCCTGCTTCCGCAGCTCTATCTCCGACAGAATTTGGATTAGCCGTTGAAGAGCGACAGGATATATTAAATGCTATTTACGAATTGTTCGGTATTTTCCGCAGGTATATTTATAATCCGCAGCTCTCTTATGAAGAAAACATGGCAAAGGCTGTAGAATTCTATAAGACGATAAAACAACCGAATAAGAGCACTCCAGAGACAGAAGAAACTACAGAAGAAATCGAGAAATGAGTTTAAGCCATCTTCATAGCGATGATATGGGGAAGAGACTGAAGGTCATCTCCAGTCTCATTCAGCTAAAGGGAAGACCTTTCGTTCCATACCAGCAATTCTATCCTCTATTTGAACGAGAACAGCCATTAGTCACTGTCTTAAAGACTGGACGACAGGTCTCTAAAACAACGACAAGTTGCGTTCAGTCTATCATTCAATGCACAACTATTAAGAATTTTGTAACTCTCTACATAATGCCGCGAGAGTTGCAAGCAGTAAACACCAGCATTCTCTTCTGGAGACCTCTTCTCGAAAGCTCTCTTGTTTCGAAGTTATGCAAAATAAAGTTAAAGCAGATAATGAAATATCAGTTTGACAATGATTCTGCGATCGTGTTATCGTATGCCCATTTTGATGCCGACCGTATCAGAGGTATTCCTGCAGATAAGGTGCATGTGGACGAGGCCCAAGATATTAATGAAGAATTCTTACCAATAATTGAAGCTGGAGCCAGTGCCTCAGAATACAGAATATTGTTATATACCGGTACGCCAAAAACACACCAGAATACCCTACAAAGCATGTGGAATAAATCCAGCAGGGCAGAATGGTGTATTAAATGTGAGGCGTGTAACCATTGGAATATCCCAAGCTTAGAGCATGACATCCTTGACATGATCCAGCCTGCAGATGACCGTGTGGTATCTAAAGAATATCCAGGAACGGTTTGCGCTAAATGCGGGCGGATCATCTATCCACAAACAGGTCAATGGGTGCATGCATTTCCAGAAAAGAAATATATGTCCAGTGGATATCACATCCCGCAGATTATCATTGAACGGCATTACGCAGATCCATTAAACTGGACGATTATTAATGCGTATAAGCAAGGATTGGGTCAGATGACCCATGACGACTTCCTTCGGGAAGTTTTAGGAGAACCTGCCGATAGATGCACACGCCTGCTCTCATTTTATGATTTGATGAAACAGGCAAAGCTCGGCAGCAGGTATAACGAAGATACATTACTCGAAACATTAGGTTACTATAAATTACGTACTTTCGGGATTGACTGGGGTGGCGGTGGAAAAGGAGGCAATTATACAACAATTGCCCTTGTTTGTGCTGCTCCGGACGGACGGATCCACGTTCCATGGGCTGCAGCACTGCCGAACCCGCATGATCATATTGGGGAAGGGCGCGAAATTGTTAAACTGGCGGAAAGATTTAAAGTCCACCTTATCGCTCACGACTGTAGTGGTGCAGGATCATTGCGAGAAACAATATTATTGCAAAGTGGTTATCCAGCAAGTCGATTGATGCCGTGTCGTTACGTGCGATTAAGAGAAGACGTAACGTTAAAATTCTGTCCTTTATCTCCAACGAATCCAAAACCAATCTGGAACATTGACTCAACACGTGCATTGCTCATGGTCACCGGTGCCATTAAACTTGGATTGATTGAATTTTTTGAAGATGATTATAAAGGCGAAATGAACCGAGGATTGTTAAGACAATTTCTTTCATTGGTGGAAGAAATGAGCAACGAGAATGGTGTTAAGCGTTATAGGATTGTATGTGAGGAAGGATTGAATGACGAATTTGCACAGGCCACTATGTTAGGCTGCCTGGCTGTATGGAATTCAACTGGAATGTGGCCAAAATATGGTTGATTCTTTGCTTCGCATGGTTCAGATTAAACAGGGAAGACTGGAGTATGAGCATAACGGGAAATTATACATTTTCTATTTCAAACAATTCTTTATAGAAAACCATCCCCTATCCTGCTACGAAGATATAAATCTTCTCATCTGCTGTGAATCTCATCTCAGTAGCAGTGTTCTAGTCTTAAACAATGCTTGGCTTGCAGACAGAGGTTGGCTTCCGGTTGTGGAACGGATTTTGTGGTCCCTGGCTACAGGAGTGCGAGGAACATGTTCGAATTAATCCCCTGTGCGGTATGCTCAACGAGGGCTTACATTGGTCAGATTAGAACCCTTTTTGTGCCAAGAGCCTTGATGAACATTCTTCCGGTCAGTGCTTCAATGCACTACAGGTACAGAAAATCACGTGTTTTAGATAACGAGTATGCGATAGGTATGATAAAGATCGAAGAAGGGGATGCCATTCACATCATCACACTTCGATTTGATTCAGATGAGGATAAATGGATTTTAACCGTACCGATCTCCAGTAATACCATACAAATATTCAAATCTACAAGTTTCCACGGCGTATTCTTAAGGCTGTTTTATGATGAAGTTTATGATACCTATACGCAAGGGAAAATCTCGCAGGAAAACTTCGATAAGATCGTCAAGATTGTTAACGCTGTTGAAGTGATACATCAAAATGTAGAAGAAGTGATATCAGTATCGGAGATTGGCAATGAGAGACGATATCCTGCAACAAACTTACGAAAGAACGGCTTTAAAAGTCATAGCTTCTGTTATAAAAAGTAGAGGAATAGAGGATGCCGAATCCAAATTTACTTCATGGGCTGATTTCAGACAGTACATGCTGGAGAGATCAGAATTAAACATTGTACTACAGAAACTAAGCCTGATTAATAATAATTTTATGATTGCTTTTCGCAAGTTTACAGAGTATGAATTCTACAGGCTAGTGCGACAGCACTATGATAGCAGTGATATCTTAATTTGTCACAATTTCGCCCTCGTTTTTCCGTGGAAAGCGGTGCTCTATTGTATCACAGATGATTTAAGCATTCTGAATTGTTCTTCAGACCAGCTTACGACAGGGGATGCTTATATTGATCCCGTCTTGCTGGTCGATTCGGGAAGACTCCTTGTCACAACATTCAAGAATTATTTGCATGTTAAGCTATGAAACGCATTAAGCAACTCCACGAGCAAGAATTGCCGATATCTGCCTATAAGAAGCTATTAAAGCTTTGTTATACGATAACCTATAAATATTTGGCATCCGGCACCGGGCGATATTATGCAGACGTGCTCCTTCGAGCAATTGCTGAGGAAATCTACAATCATGTTCGACGTAATATCAATGAGATATATGCAGTCGTAAATCAATATATCGACTTAAATATCCCTGTTAAAGAGAAAGCTCGATTAATAGCCGTACGATTAGCTTCTATTCTTGGATGTCCTGTGAGTACAGTTTATCGAGGATTTGGGAGGATTCTTCGATACGAAAGAATTGGTACGGATTCGATTGCTTTGGTAATGCCCTTGTTGTATGACAATCCAAATACTCCTCTAGCAATGGGAAAAATATCTGAAGATGAAGCACTTATTTGCTGGGTTAGAAAGCTCCAGCTTCAATTAAAACCCGAGATGCTACCAAGGGGTCTGGATTATTTGGTAGGATTATATACAACATATGTTAAGGATGACGCTACGGGTGAAGCTATGCCTATGCGAGTCGTCGAACCTTATCTTAAAAATAAAAACAAGGAGTTAATATACTCCAGATTCGGCTTGAATAGCAGAGGAAAGCCATATCAATGCATTTATTGTTCAAATATCCATAGAGGACATGGTACATGGTGCAGCCAATTGACAGAGAATTTGCGAGACATTACATTTAGTTTTGAAGACTTCATCTGATGGTGCCACTATCCGCCAGGGGGAGAACCGCACTAAGCGGTTCTTATTTTTGGCACTTTAAAAGAAAAGGAGGTAGGATATGTTTCAATTTCGTGATCCAAGCGCACCTGTTGCCGTTTACTATTCACCTGGGCGTGATTTTGCGCATGTCGGTCTGCGTTTAATCTCGGACGGGCTGGATCGACTTAAATACTCGGTAGAACATGGAAGTAAAAATGTACGAGATTACATGCAAAAGCACAAGATTTCCGAACAAGAGCTGAAAGATGCATTGGAGGCATTTGTGGCTTCTATCGAAGAGGAAATCAAGAATCCTGCAGAAGGAATGCTGACAACCAATTCATTTTCTAGATGTAGATACGAAGTTCGATATCTCGTTTACTCTTCGATAGCCCCGTTATTTATCGCTGCTGCTATTAAAGGAAAGAAAGATGTGCTCAATCGTGCAGATGCCGTTGAGTATTATGGAGAAGAATTCCATAAAAAGATTACCAAACTCACACCGCGGTGGGAGATCAATTCTCCGACATTGATAGACTCGGTAAAGACGATCCTGCAGAATACAGGTAAAATATTTTACTTTTATTTGACAAGTTCCATAAATTGGGCAAGACGAAATCTATCGTAATCATTCTTATAGAAAATTCGCCAGAAAACCACCCCGCTTCAGCGGGTGGATGAATGGCGGGCTGTGCCGAACGTACTGGTGGAACGCCAGGAACGCATACGCCTGGGGAGAGTGGGGTTGCCCGCTCATCGAACCAGGAAGCCACCCGCTTTAGCGGGTGGTAGTTCAC
>Ga0209720_1001877_pt1 | contig 16686 bp, 9 predicted proteins | sample AD_JPNMR3_MetaG_FD_184426 | JGI IMG/M metagenome (GOLD analysis project Ga0209720, IMG submission 184426) | Active sludge microbial communities of municipal wastewater-treating anaerobic digesters from Japan - AD_JPNMR3_MetaG (SPAdes) (version 2) | ecosystem: Engineered > Bioreactor > Anaerobic >...
ATAATTTGCATTCCTGCAAAACATTATGGCCTCATCCCTTTCCCTAGGATTTGATACCATTATTATATCATATTTTGCTCTATTTGTTTATATTTTCTAGCTTTTTGTGGGACAATCATCTCTTGAATTTTTTAAGATTTCTTTTTAGATATTTGAATCGTTATTTAAATCCCTTTTGCTTTGTATAAATTTCATTGCTCTTTAAAAGTTCAATCGGTGACTGAGGACTTTTTCAATAAATCAAGTGATATTCCTTTATATTCTGCATTTAATAAACTATAATTTTCAAACTTAATATCTTTATTATCTAAGATTGAATTTGCAAAAAAATTTGATTTAATTAATTCATGAAAAACGGAATTCAGTTTACACAATGTAAATATAATCGTAAGTTTTTGAATGAATTATAAGATTTATTTCATAATAAATAATAGTTCAACCTACATAAATAATAATTCAATCTACATACCTAACAGCATCTTCCAGCCACTGCCTATAAAATATATGGAAAACGCTACAAGAAATAAGCCCAACAATATAACAATCCAGCTATATACGGTATCGCTTATTAATTTTTTGCCGCCGGAAAAGGCGATGGAAATAGCCGAATACCATACAAAATCCGATAATATGTGTCCTATGAAAAAGACCAAAACACCAAACAGTCCAAACACATAAGACTGACGTACCGATTCCACACCTGTCGATGCCCACCACAGAATAAAATACGGATTGGTGGCACTCACAATTATTCCTGTCAAAACAAGATTGCCCATTTCGGTTCCGTTATCCGTCCTTTGGCTCTCCAAAGAAACGGATTTGCCGATACCGGATTTTATCATACCATACCCCATCCATGCAAGAAAAGCACCGCCAATTAATCCGATAACTCCTGCAACCGTCTTATTAGCGAATAAATCTTTAAGCCCGAAAGTCATGGTAATAACCAATATAATTTCCAGTATTCCATGCCCCAAAACTATCAAAGGTCCTGCTTTCCACCCTTTTTTTAGGCTGCCGTTAATCGTAATCCCAAGCATCGGACCAGGCATCAATGCACCTGAAAAGCCTATTATAAAAGCGCTGATAAATATTCCCCACAAAAACATTTATACAAACCTCTCTAAATCACAGTATTTCATTATTAATTCTCTATAATCCCGTATTTGTGCAAATAAATATATGCGACTCTACTATAACATAATTCCATTTGAAATGAAACAAGATGGGTAATGCTAAATTCTCAGATTGCCTAAGTAACAATGAATAAAAAACAAACATGACAAAATGTGGCTGCCATGAAAAATCTCGATTCCCCGGCAACCACATTTATCTCACTTATTATCCTATTAAATCGGAATTTATATAATGAAATTACTATCTTCTGTAAACTTGCTTACCAACAATTCCACTTCAGATCTTATCTCAGCTATTTTTGAATCATCTTCTGCATGCTTTGCAGTTAACCATATCAATTCGGCTATTTTTTCCATTTCCTTCTCTTTCATACCTAAAGTAGTAACTGCAGGTGTTCCCATTCTAATTCCTGATGGATTCCATGGTTTGGCATCTCCCGGAACTGTATTTTTATTAGTTACAATTCCAGCCAATTCTAACCTCTCAGCAAACCAACTTGCATTTTTTACAGTAACACCGTTTTCATTATTCACCACATCTATAAGAATCAAATGATTTTCAGTGCCCCCTGAAATCAGCTTAAATTTATATTCTTTCAGCTTCTCAGACAATACTTTTGCATTTTTCACAACTTGTTTCGCATATGCTTTATATTCCTCAGACATTGCTTCCTTAAATGCAACAGCCATTGCTGCAATTGTGTTCATATGAGGTCCGCCCTGCAATGCAGGGAATAAAGCTTTGTCAACTTGGGGACCATATTCTTTTTTACATACAATTACACCTGCCCTCGGTCCTCTAAGTATTTTGTGCGTGGTAGAAGTAATTACATCTGCATGCGGAAAAGGATGCGGATGTTCCCCAGTCACACACAGACCGGCAATATGAGAAATATCTGCTAATAAAATTGCACCCACCTTTTTTGCAATTCTGCCAAAACGCTCAAAATCAATTTTCAACGGGTAAGCTGTTGCTCCTGAAATTATAAGTTTTGGCTTATACTCTTCCGCCAGTCTTTCAATTTCGTCATAATCCAGTTTTCCTTCTTCATTCAGTGTATAGTGAACGGCATTGTAATAATGACTTGTTACACTAACTTTATGTCCATGAGTCAAGTGTCCTCCGTAATCAAGAGCAAGTCCCATTAATGTGTCTCCCGGTTTCAGGAAAGCTCCTATCACTGCAAGGTTGGCAGGTGCTCCACTGATTGCCTGCACATTGGCATGATAAGCTGACGGATTATCCGTAAACAACTCAAGAGCTCTCTGAATAGCCAATTTCTCAAGTTTATTGGCATTTTCCTGTCCCTGATAATACCTTCCGTTTTTGTCGATTAAGTTGCCTTCCTTCCAAACATGCGGATATCCTTCAGAATACTTGTTTGTAAAAGGTGAAGCCAACGCCAAAGCCACCTCGGCAGAAACATAGTTTTCTGAAGGGATAAGGCAAATTGTACTTCTTTGCCGATAACTCTCTGCTGAAATAAGTTCAGCCACCTCAGAATCTTTAGAAGCAATTACTTGGTTTATTTGGGAAAATAGTTCTCTGTTTTTCATATCAACATTTCCTTCTCTTTAATTTATTTTTAATTTTTGTTTAATGATTTTATCTTTTCACTTTTAAATTTATCCATTTAGTATACACTATACAATATTAACACATTTTTTCCCAATGTCAACTCAGTAAAACCATTCCCTCAGCATGTTTCCGTATTGTCCGGTATCAGTTTCGTAGTTTATTGAAATAACAGTTTTATTAGTCTCTATGATCCGAGCTTTTCACATTAAATCCAGCACTTAGTAAATATCCTTTCTTCTCCATATATTTGTTTTTCATGGAGCTTATCTTGCCAATTTAATACCGCAATTTGCGATAAAAAAATAAAATAGTCTTTTAACTGAAGGCTTTTATAGCATAATAATCCTACTTACTCTTCCTTAATACAAAGTAACATTGATTATCTACATACTCCAATCCATTAGCGGAATTTTTCATATCTTTTTTTGTATTACCGTATTTTTTAAATATATCTTTAAAATCACCAACGTTATTTTTCTCTATCAAATATTTCTTTCCTTTTTTATAAATCAATCCATCCAAAGTAATTGATGGATCCTTTAATGACTCTTCTGCATCCTTTTGGTGATTATTGGTTAGTATAATGCCACCGGGCTTGACATATTTCTTACACGACTTAATAATCTCTCCGGCATATAGTGCAACCAGTAAATCATAATTCTCTTCTCTTAACAGGAGCGGTTTTGTATAATCTGCATGAATAAACTGAACATAAGCAGTCTGCTTATATTTTTTAATGTTGTTTATATAGTTTAAAATGTTATGAATATCATCAAAGAAATCCTTGGCTGTTTTGCTAATGTCCAGATATACTACATGCTGGAAATAAAAAGAAGGTGTTATATGTATAGAACAACCCGGATATAAAACCGTATTGCAGCCATATTCCTTTTTTAATATTTCAAACAACCCTGCTCTGTCGAAATTGATATCTTCATAAAATCTTTTATAGGCATCAATGCTCCTATCGCTATTCATGCAGGCCTCCCTAATACGTAATTAAAAACGCTTATCGATTATTGCATTTTATTAATGACGTACATCAACAGAACTAAACCCTACTTAGTCTTCTATTGCCTGTTTTTCATCAGGCAAGAAAAATATATCTTTTCCTTTATTACACTCGTAAATAAAATCCTTTAAACTCTTACTTGTATAAACGGAAAAGTCCCCTACAATGGCTATTTAGTATTATAATTAATAAACTTTTGCAATATTTCTCCTGCAAGTCTCGTGCTCAAGTCAAAAAATTATTGCAAATTGCCGACTTATTCAAAATTATACGCGTACAACCTGTTTCAAACCCTACAGTCGCTATAAAATTCAGTGCCGATTGCACATCAGTTATCAATACATCGCTACTTTTTACAACAGCGATTTTAACATTGTTCTCTTCCACAACATTTATATTCATAAATCCATATCCATACCAAAAACCTAATCCTGATTTCTCCAATCCGGTCTTAATAAATCTTCTCTTTCTTCCCAGGTTTTATACATTGAATGAAATACCGATACTGCATCATCAGAATCCTTATTTGCATTCCAAAACACTGTAAGCCATTCTTCAAAACTATCTAACACTACAACAATATCTTCTGTATATTGACTGATCAACCCAACCCTATATTCATTATCAGTATATTCCTTATCGCAGATAAATACCCAGAAATTGTTTGCCGAATCCATGGCATCATACAGTGAAAATGCAATTAGCTTATCAGGAGTTATTGTTTCTTTTGTCGGAATTATGTTGATAATACTTTTCTTTATTTGAGAAGAAGCTAAAAAAATCGACCCGCAAGGAGAATCATCGTCTTCTCCGACTCCTCCTATAGGCTCTGCATCCAATAACATTATGCCATTTGAAAATTCCTTCAAAAAAGTTTTAAAAGATTTCGGCAGTTTATATCCTAAACTCTTTTCTTTTTCGCTTATTAAGACATCCGATGCCACTTCATTCTTATCTATATCGGGATATATGCTGTTAATCTCATTAATAAAGTCTTTGACTTTCATACAGAAATCCTTCCAAAACCAAATCAAAACTTTCTTTTGCTGCAGTTACAGCAACTGAAACTTTGTGTTGCAACCGATTTCAAAGCATTGTCATCTTCTATTAGCTTATACTAGTTATTTTCTAAAAGCAACTTTTCGCTGAATAGTGAATCCCAATTGCCCCTAACGGTGCAGTAATCAATACGGATAACACTGCAATTGCCAGTATTACATCTCCCGATTCCACCCCCATCGACAGAGGTACAGCACCCATTGCAGCCTGTACTGTTGCTTTCGGAATATAAGCAATGACGCAGAATAATTTTTCTTTAAAAGAGTAATTTGTACCTAGTAAAGATATTATTACGCCTATGCTTCTTCCCATTAAACCTATTACAATCAATAGTATCCCTATTTTACCTGCTTTTATTGCCACACCTACGTTTACTTCCGCTCCTACCAATACAAACAATAATATTTCTGCAAATACCCATATTTTATTGAGCTTATCGGATAGCTTCCTACCTACATCCGGAAGTTTTTCCGTCAATATAAAACCTACAGTCATCACTCCCAAGAGGGATGCTATTTGAATCTTCGTCTTCATTACAACTTCCAACTGATTGAGTAATATAGAAAATCCAAGCAATAACAATACCTTTTTTGTATCACGAATGTTAAATCTTTTAAAAATATTTATCAAAACAAACCCTAAAATTATTCCTGCCATAATACCTAATAAAATCGAGATGGGTATATTTATTAATTGTATACCTATATTCATATCAGTGCCGCTGTATAAACCCCAAAAAGCACTAAACACAGTAATGGCAAAGACATCATCAATAGATACACCAGCCAATATCAAAGTCGGTATCCCATTTTTCGTGCCAATGTTGCTTTCCATTAACTTAAGCATAAAAGGCACAACAACAGCAGGAGAAACAGCAGCAATAATAAAGCCTAACATTCCTCCCTGGGAAAATGAAAAGTCAAGAAAATATACAGATGCCAATGCAATAAATAAACCCTCGATTAATCCGGGTATACAGCTCATCTTTAATGCAGGAACACCAACATTCTTTAAAACATCTTTATTAAGTCCAAGTCCTGCTCTTAATAAAATAATTATTAATGCAATACTTCTTAAGTCCGACGATATTTGAAGCATATTCCTTTGCAGCAGATTAAGACCATACGGTCCTATTAAGACACCTAATATAAGCATTCCAAGCAAACCCGGCAATTTCAATTTCTCAAACATCTTTTTTGCCGGTAACCCCAACAATAAAATCATTGCTAAACTTGCAGCCATTAAAGCCAACCTCCCTACAAATATCAAAAAACTCCTACAGGTACAATATTGTTTATTCCTGTAGGAGTCATCAGCATTAAGCAATTCAGGTGAACTCCATCACCATATATTCAATTTTTATGATTAATAATATTATACTAAATTATTATATTAGTCAATATACATTACCTCTAAAATAAGTGTAATCATAATATTGCAAAACTTAACAACACAGTAGGTTTTGAGGTTATATTCATGAATAAACTTTATTTTTCTTACCGCTTCCCATAAAAGTTCTTTGTGGTATTCCGGTTCAGATAACTAAGAACAATATTATCGTATTGAGTCTTTTCAAACTCTACTCCTTCTTTTTCCACCCTAAGGGAATACACTCCCGGCGATAAACGGTTAATTATATAACAACCGTTTACATCTGTATAAGTATACCGGTCCCCAATAATTACTTTTGCGTTCACTATCGGATTTCCGTTATGATCCACAACCTTTCCCTTTATGTATATATCCGGCATAATGGTAAAGGGCTGGGATATTACTTCCTTTATTACACCATCATTCGTTGCAACAAGCTTGATTCTCGCATTTGAAGACGATAAATCCGGAACTATCCAGTTGTATCCGTTGACCCCTACCAAATCCCTTGCAATGGGTTTCCATTCAGCCTGATTATCCAACGAATAATACAGACTTACTTTGGTTCCAGGTACGGGCCGGCCTTCCGAATCAGTATAGGAAATATTATACCTGATTCTCATGGTATCCCATGATTTTACCGATGCAACCAGATTTGTAAATTTTGCCTCAAGGGTTCCGGCAGAAGAAGTTGTGCCGATACCATCTACATATAATTTCTTGTATACAACATTTCCCAGTCCGTCACCCATTTTCAGCAAAATACTAACCTTTTGTCCGGAAGTCCCTTCATCACAGTGAAAGATTACTTTCCTATAGTTATCAATTTTTTTATCTTCAAAATATCCCTTTGTTGATGCCCAGTAGAAGAAAGGAGAAGCTCCCTTTGAAGTATCCACGAAATATTCATCCACATACAGTTCATATACTCCTTCCTGGTCCCCCGGCGTTATTCTCACATTTTTGATTTCCGGTTTGCGATGAATTCTCGATGTAATATCCTGTTCAAAATCATTACCAATCTCTCGTAAAATCCTGTATTTTTCCTTATCGGTCCCATCATCAAATATATCACTTATTGAAGCGGGAATTGTTATTTGCCTGGTCACCTCAGTGGGCTCCGTATCATCTCCCCAGACTACAACTTTATACTCCAAAGTTTTTTGCTCCGGTATTTGCCCTGCAAACAGTTGCCATGAAACTTGTTTATGACTCCTGGCTGTCATATCTCCGATAACTATATCAGTATCGGTTCCAGTATAAGGTACTATTCCGTCCGGCAGAATAATTTTAGCCATCACATTTTTTATAGTATCATTCGTGTTATTAGTTATATATGACGTAATGGTAAAAGGATTCGGAACATAACCTGTTTCGGTCGCACTAAGGCTGGTATTGCCGCTTACAATAACAACAAGCGGTTTATCTCCTGCAATGGTAATTTTACTGATACCATAATATGTTATGTATTCTGTTGACTCACCCGGTGCCAGTTGTTTAGGCTCCCAATAAGTCGCAATTGCACTGTCTCCGTTATAACCGGTATAATTTGAATTCCACATGTTTTCAGCTAAAGTAAGCCAATTTCCGAGTACAAATTTGTCTGGCGGGTTTTGCTGGTATTTTATATTAGTCCCCTGGGAAACTACCGTCGGTTTGACAAGGCTGTCCATTGCCTGCCAATAATCCGGAATTTCATCACCTAAAAATGTAGTGGTTGTCTCTATATCCCCTATGCCTGGAACCCTGAAAGGTGCATAGTCATTGCTTCCAAGCATCGTATCCAGCATGATTCTTATCCCCACATAATGGGGAATAGTATCATTGTTAGTAACAATGTATTTGATTTCAACAGTATCCATCATGCCTGAAAAACCTCCATCAACCAGGCTTATGTCCTGTCGCACATAAACATTGCCATACTTCGCTGCGGATGAATTCCGGTACTCCTCATCAATATTGTGCGGGGGAGTTGAAATATTTTCCCCGCCATAATAGTAGTCGATACCGTCAATCCTGACGGTGGTGTATGACGTACCGCCGCCCGGCCAACCATACAAAAGCTTCTTGCGGTTATCGGTTGCAATTTCCGGGTTGCCTTCATTGGTTCCTATTGTAAACCTCCCGTTTGGTCTTATTGCTACATTAATATATTCATTTTCCAAAGTTATATATCCAACACTCGATAAATTGTTGCTGCTCGTTATGCCATTTGAAGATTCAGATTGCTCTATAGCATTTTCAGCAAATACACAAGTATTACAAATTAAAAATACTAAAATTACCAATAAACTCAACAAACTGTACTTTTTTTCAACTTCAATACCCCCCTGATTCCTCAATTAATACATGTAACCATCCAATGTGGCAATTTTATATATGATTTTTGCAAATTCTGCCCTGTTAATATTTAACGTCGGTCTAAATTCCGGAGTATCGGAAATAAAGGTATAGAATCCCTCCCATCCACGGTTATACGCTATTTTTTTCACATCTCTTATATGTCCGTTGGAAATATCCTCTTCATCGGAAAACATTGGCAATTCATAGTAGCCTTCAGGTGGTTCTTTCAGCGAATCTAAGATATTAACCAATATCGTCGCCACATGCTGTCTTTGGACAGGGTCATTCGGACCAAACCTTCCGTCCGGGTATCCGTTTACATATCCTAATTCCTTGGCAACTTTCACCGCTTTGTAATACCACGATCCCGGAGCCACATCAGTGAAAGGATCCCCAGGCTCTTCAAGGGCCGGATGATTGTTGTAGTCAATTCCCTGCATATTTAAAGCAATCGTAATTATTTGTGCCCTTGTTACAACCAAATCAGGTTCAAACCGTTTGTTGCCCGTACCTTGCATATAGCCGTTTTTAACAACCTCTTTTATGTATTCATAATACCAATCCGATATTGAAACATCCGTAAAAAGCTGAGTTTCCGGATGGTCAAAAACAGTCACCCATTCTTTGAAACCATCATGGATTTGAATGTTAAACTCCACTTGGAAACCGCAATCTCTCAGCCTTTTTCCAAGCCCGTTTACCGGTCTTATTACAAAGTTTGTATCATTTATTCTTTCAACAACACAAACCGGGCTGTCTTCATTTCCGTAATTTTGTACGCGGGTATCGACAACAGGCAACCTTGTCGTCAAAGTATATGAATCTTCGTCCGCATTATAAGTTACTTTTTCAAGGTATGTGGAATTCTCATACATATAGTTTAGTAATTCACTGGTTTTCATAACACTAAATCTCGTTATAGGAGCCCAACTCTGCCATGGCAAGTAAGTGGCGGTGTAGGTATTAAGTCCTTCATTTCTTGTCAAGATAACTCGACAATTCATCCAGTCATCATTGTCTTCACTGTAAGGAGTATTGCAATCATATATGTGCAATGTAACGGTATTGAGTTCTTCATCGGATTCCTGATCATATGCCAGCAGGGCATGACCTCCTATATCGGCTCCGACACCGACATAAAGCACATCTCCACGATCTAACGAATCAACAATGTACTTAACTACTTCCATCGGTACTGCATCATTCGCAACATATCTTACACGATAAAATTCATTTGGAAGCATTGTATTGGCTATAACATGCCAACTCTCAATAGCTTTTCTAACAGCATGTTCCCTTACATCTGTGAATGCTCCCCAAACATTACGAACATTCGATAAAGTATCCTGTGTTGAACTCAAATTATCTGTAGGTGTCAGGTTATAAATGTTGATGTCGACTGGTTCTTTACCGTAATCAAATATATCATCAAACAACCTCAGGTTATATGCTATCCGATTTTCTCTCCACTCGGTATCAACATCTACAGGAGAACCTCGCAGCGAAAAAACCCGCGTTGGATCAAAGTCAAGTGACCAAGAAGCATAATCCAAATATTCCAAAGCACTATCGCTTAATGTAGTATTTCCGATCGCGGTGTTTGTTGTGATAGACAATGGCAAAACTTGATAATAATTTCCTATGCACGTGGTAACAAACCCTGCACACAATCCTCCCGGGCTTAAATATGAACCATGATTTCTAAAACTCCAGCTATCCTTTGTTATATCGTAAAGTTTTAATGACCACTCCTTTGCAGGAGCTTGTAAAGCAGCCATGCTTAAACTTGCCATTGCAAAATTCAGATTTTTCATTGAAATACTCTCGTCAACTTTAACAGAATTTAAATCCAGGATAATATCGTTAGCCTGGCTGTAGTGGTAATCTATATGAAAGTAACGTCCTCCCGTAATTGATACAATCTCCTTCAACTCTCTTGCATTCCCATTACGGGTATCGTCAATAATGTACACAATAATTCCTTTAGAAGCCGCCTGATTGGCCAGGTCAACCAGTTCTCTCTTTTGACTGCTGTTATATGTGGCTGTTAAAATCAGCATTACTTTAGCTCCGTCAGCTGCATCATCCAGCACGTTGATTCCTTCCGCAAAACCGCTCAAGAGGTCTCCTTTCTCAGGAATATAAGCATACTCCATATCGTTTAACAGATGAAGTACGGTGGACTTATCCCTTGTAAGCTCCTGAATTGTATATGACGAACCCGTAAATTGCAATAATGATACCGTCGATACATCATTCACCGCCGAGATTACATTTTCCAACTGCCTCTTCCACCGGTATGTATTTTCATAATCGACTCCAAGCATATTTTCCGACATATCTACAACCAGTGACAGATTTATTTTTGTAAAATCCGTATCCTCCAGTTGTACTCCCATAACATAAGTTGACATTTCACATGAAACTGTAGTTACTGTATTGTTTTCAACATCAACTGTTGAATTTTTAATCGGTGAACACTTTTTGCTTACAGGGTCATAGGTGTATAACCGAAGGTCGTTCTCATCGATGCCTTTCGATTGAACCTCAGAAGGATCATAGAACAATGTAACGGTCATATCGTTAGGCTTCAGTCCATTCAACAATTTGCTTTCTATTTTAATCGGCAGCCCCACAACATTGGGTCGTGCACACAACAAAGGATTGTCAACGGTACTTATCTTAATGTCGCTGATCAGATTCCCGCTGCCGCTCATTTCTATAGTTCCCTTAGTCTCTTTATTTATTGCCAAAGAGGTTTCTTCTTCGAACAGCTGTGAAAATGTGATTGTTTCATCTGACATAGAAGAAATTGATGTTCTAACCCATGAGTATACCGAATCACTCACAGAAACAATGAAGTCTTTCTTAAAATCAATTACTCTTTCGCCGTCTTTCAAAACATTATCGCTGGACTCTTTATTGGGATCCAGTTTAAGAATAACCTCCGCACCGTCCAAAATTCCGTCGGAATCGGAGTCTGCCTTCAATGGATCGGTACCGTATACCTTCAACTCTTCATAGTCACTTAGTCCGTCATAGTCAGAATCGCTGATAAAGGGATTTGTTCTAAACAGTTTTTCTTCGGAATTCAAAAGATTATCACCGTCTTCGTCACCATCATCCTTTATTAAATCCAAGGGATCAGCCATACCATAGACAGGTTCAACCACCTTTATGGTGCAGGATGTTGACGCGTTTCCTCCTTTTTAGTCATAGACCTTTAATGTAATATTATATACTCCCAGTGATTCAGGAGCAGTCCAGACAGCCGTTTCTGAATTCCCTTCAACCGTTCCGCCCTCCGCACTCCAGATATAGGATAATATGTCGTTATCGGCATCATAAGTGTAAGCGGTTAATCTAACCTTTTCATTTTTATATGCGGTATATGTAGAAACATGAACGGCATCAATCTCAGGAGCGTTGTTGTTAACAACTTCGGGAGTCGGTTCATAGGTTTTTGACGGTTCCTTTTCCGTTTGTTTATCACTACCCGTTTGTTTATCACTCGCCTTTTTCTGAGTAGGTGAAGGTGTAAGAGAAGGTGTAGTTGAGGGTGTAGGTGAAGGTGTTGCCGTTTCCGACGGTGACGGGCTCACATTATATGAGTCCGTAATATGTGGAGTATATATAGGTGGTTCCATCAAACTTACACGTGCATTATTCAAAAGAACAACAGCCTCGGCTCTGGTCACAGGGTTTTTAGGCATGAACGTATTATCAGGGTATCCTTTAATCATGTTATCATAAGCCAGCCTGTTTACATACCCTAAAGCCCACGGTGAAATGCTTTCTGAATCGGTAAATTTAATTTTATCTGCATTTAAAATGGGATCAAAGTTTATCAACCTGCATAAAATTACAGCGGCTTCTTCTCTGGTAATTAACGCTTTCGGACGAAAGGTACCGTCAGGATAACCACTGATGTATCTGGCTTTTTCGGCAGTAGCCACATCTGCAAAAAACCAATCGTCTTCATTTACGTCCGTGAAGGAACATCCAAATTCTTCACCGCCGCTTTTACCAAAGAATTTGTTTGCCATTGTTACAAATTCCGCCCTGGTAACGCTTTGAGACGGTCTAAAGCTTCCGTCTTCATAACCTGCAATTCTTCCTCGTTTAGCATTCAACTCGATCAAACTATGTGCCCAATGACCTTCAATGTCATTAAAGCCATTAAAACCAATTGGTGTTTCCGCTCCCACAATCAAAAACTGAGTAAAAATAAAAAAAATCATCATAGCAAATGATAGCAGTCTCTTTTTTGCATACATTATTGATTTCCTCCCTAAATTTAATATTATAATATTTAAGTTATATTCTCTCTCTTGACTTTCTCCCGCCCCGGGCTTTGAAATACAAATACGCTTAACTCCGGCTTCTCGTACTAATCAAAAACTTCATCAGATTTTGATTAGTCTCCTCGATAACTCTTTCTCCTTACCTTCAGGTAATCTTCATTAAAGCAGTAAGATCCGGTACTTTCTTCTTTAGCAATATCCGGTATATAATTCGATACATGAGCCTATGCTTAACATCAGGCAACATTTTCACAATTCGTTCCCATATAGGATTAAGAAACATTATCCATACATATACACGAACCGGCACAGTTGATCGTATTCTTTAGATATTGAATCTTATTATTACCGGAGTATTGATAAGAAGAATAGAAAACATAAGTAAAGATGCCTGAAAATGGCTCTAAGGAACTGGCGAAAAAGCATAAATGTGACAATCCTGGTTGTAAATCCAGCTATGGAAAGGCAGTCTAAGCTCACATTGAAGATGGCATCCGCTGATTTACACAAGTGTCCAGATGCTTAAAACTTAAGATGAAGGCACGTGTCAAAATCCTTAATCAGCCATACGGTGCTCAATAACGGATTAAAGTCCCCTTATTCAGGGATACGAAAAACTTCTTTGTGAGAAATTCTTTGATTTGCATGTTCCAATATGCAAAAGACTTAGCTAAAGTCTATAAGAATTTATGTTACCAAAAGCTGTAGCTAAATCCATAGGAAATTAACTCCTTATTCCTATGCTCAGCGAAGCATTACCATTTTGTGGAGGTAAACTCTTCCTATCAACTAAACTTTTTTCAATTTTCAATGTTCATTCCTTTACCTATTTCTTTACTGCCAGTTGCTGGCACATTTTTGGTGTTCTTACTCAATTTATAACAAGTTACAGAACATCAAAATTATATCTAAATAAATGAATAAAATCAATAAGCATCTCACTTCTCTCAATATTTATATAATGAAACCAGAAATTAAGACAGACAAAACGTTCAAAATGTATATTTAAAATAAACTCCGCTCCAAAGCGAAATCGCTCAAACTCTTATCCCATCTAACCTCAACCCTATTCTCCTAATTTCATCCATCTAATAAAGTCGATTCTAAAAATCCATATTTTCATTCCATTTAATAACATTTATTTCTTAATTCTTGTAACAATTTTTAAATAAAGTCGGTTCCAAATAGGGGTAAGTTGCAAGGGGCAAAATTATATGGTTGCATTTCCTCACGTGCTTTTTCTATTCTTTTTTCAATATATAATACTCTCAATCCCTTTCAAATCGTTTTCTTCAGCCTTATTACTTACCCCTTAACTCTCCCTACAAAAAATCAAATCCCGCAGCCAAGCAGGTTTTCTCCTGCATCTGCTGCGGGATTTTGGAACGGACTTTATTTTTATAGAGCGAACTTTATTATTACGGAGTGAACTTTATTTGAATTATACAACACGTGTATATTTAAAATAAACTCCGCTCCAAACGACTTTCCCTCAAACCCTTATCCCTTCTCGCCTTAGGACCATTTCCCCAATTCTTTCCATATAATAAAGTCGGTTCTAAAATTCCATATTTTCATTCCATTTAATAACATTTATTCCTTAATTCTTGTAGTAATTTTTAAAATAAAGTCGGTTCCAAATAGGGATAAGGTGAAAGGAAAAAGGTATAAGGTTGCATCTTCTTATGTGATTTTTCTATTATTTTTTCAAAATATAATAACTCTCAATCCCTTTAAAATCAATACTTTCAGTCTTATCCCTTATGCCTTAACCCTTTCAGTCCCTTTTCCTTCCAAAAAACAAACCCCGCAGCAAATGAAGATTTCTCCTGCATCTGCTACGGGATTTTGGAACGAACTTTATTTTTATGGAGCGAACTTTATTTTTATGGAGTCGAGTTTATTTTAAATGTACATAGTTAAATTCAAGCCTCAAGGATTTAGTATAAAGGCTATATATATAACTCATTAGTCATACTCATTAGTTTTCATAGTACAAACATATTTCAATCTAAAACCTATTATAATGCACAAGCATAAAATAACAATTTAATATCTTGTTGTCTTGAAACTTTTATAGTTATCCCTAAATATGTAACATTTTAATCTTATAAATTAATACTGTCATTAATTTTATATTATCTCTGAAAGAAGTTTAAAATCTTGTGTCCATCTATCATCTTCATCAAACCATTCAAAATCCTCAATTTTAGAAATGTCTTGGAACTTACTTTTGTCAACTTTTTCTAGATTTTTTTGTCTTCGAATTTCATTTTTATCACTTTCAGTTAAGTCATAAAAATTTTTAATATTCCTAACACACTTAACTTTGCTAAAAATATCTCCTATAGTTTCGCAGTCCAAAGAAATACTTTGTTCACTCCAAAAATGATTTTCTTGATTTAAAATCGACCAGTAAATATGATTACTTTCATCCATAAAATAATTATATATATGTTGTAATTCCGGATAGCAATCACAAGCAGCAGCAAAAACTTTTGATAATTCATATTTATATACTTTATCCTTAAATTTAACGTCCGCCACGCCATCGGCCATTGTATAAATAATATTTTCTAATAAAATTCTCATATAAACTAAAGCCGTTCTACAATCCTTTTTCTTTATACTTTCCTGAATTATCTTTTCAAAATCAATGTTTTTTGTATTTTCAATAACCATGCATTTATTTTCAAATATAAAAGAAAGTATTCTATTTCTATTCTTCACAGAATTAACCAATTTCTCCCAAAACAATTTATCATGCGTAGTAATAATCAATTGCTTATTATATGGTGCCTGCATTTCTTCACACAAAACATTAATAATATTAGACCTGTGTTCTATATCAATAGCATTTACAATGTCATCCAGAATTAAAAAGTTAGTATTAAATTTTCTAGTTACAGACATAAGAATAGCCAGTCCAAAACATCTTAATTGACCTTCACTTAAAACCCTCAAAGGGTCCAATTTAGGACCATTTTTTGTAAATTGAATATAAAACTTAAATTCTTTTTCGCTATCTTTTAATTCAACAGTTTCCATTTTTTCGTTGGTTTCGAATTTATTATAGTATTCTTTAATTAAGTGGCTAATATCTTTTAATTCTGCACTTAATTCCTCTATATAAAAATCATTTAATGCTTGTTCAAACTCCTTTATATCTTTTAGAAATGAATCTTTTAATTGGTTAGTTTGTTGTTCTTTTAACACTTGAATTTCTTGTTCTTTTAATTGTGTAAATGTCAATAAAAATTTAGGTCAGTTACCGGAGTAAAATTAGGCCACCAATTCGTAAAAAATTATCCAACATCTGTCTGTTTCGAAAGAGCCTGCTTAAACCTGTAGCTTTCCCCATTAATGTTCAGTATGTGTGCATTATGGGTCAATCGGTCAAGCAAGGCAGCTGTCATTTGTTCATCGCCTAACACCTCCGTCCATTTTGGAAATTCTAAGTTCGTTGTTATAATCAGGCTACCTCTCTCATATCGGGAAGAACAAAACTGAAAGAGCAATTCTGCCCCAACTTTGCTGAAAGGTACATAGCCTAATTCATCAAGAATCACTAAATGCGGTGTCATCCATTGTTTTTCAAGCTTATTGAGACGATATTCCTGCTGAGCAGCGAGCAGTTCATTAATTAAACCAGCTGCTGTGTAGAACTTTACCTTCATGCCCTGTCGGCATGCCTCATAACCAAGAGCAATCGCAATATGGGTTTTACCAACCCCAGAGTTACCTACCAACAGGACATTTTCTCTTCTTCGGATATATTCTCCCTGCATAAGTTTCAGTACCTTTGGTTTATTTAGGGATGGTATAGCAAGAAAGTCAAAGCTTTCAAGTGTTTTTATTACTGGAAAGTTTGCTTGTCGTATT
>Ga0209720_1001881_pt1 | contig 16668 bp, 15 predicted proteins | sample AD_JPNMR3_MetaG_FD_184426 | JGI IMG/M metagenome (GOLD analysis project Ga0209720, IMG submission 184426) | Active sludge microbial communities of municipal wastewater-treating anaerobic digesters from Japan - AD_JPNMR3_MetaG (SPAdes) (version 2) | ecosystem: Engineered > Bioreactor > Anaerobic...
TATTAAGGTGACTCATTTCGGACCCTCCAATATGTTTTGGTTTTGTCACTTAAAACATTATCAGAGGTTCTGATTTGAGTCACTTCTTTTTTATCATGTTTGGGCAATTAATTTTACAACTTACCTTGTCATTTTCATTTTAAAATTATTACATATAATAGAATATGTATATTTGCTATTTATATGCGCATTTATAAATTTTCTTCTAAGCTTTACAATTGTGTTACAAAGAAGGGAACCGAAGGCTTTTGTCGAATTATATAAGTAATATGGCGCATTTTACCCAATCCCCAAAATGCAATAAATATATGGCTTTACGCCTGAAAGCAAAAATACAAAAGACAAATGTGGAGGAGAATATGAAAGGTAGTTTTTGGTCAAAAGCTAAAGCAAAATCGATGGTATTTCGATTGATATTGATATCTTTAATTTATGTGTCGGTGCTGTTTGTGCAAGATTTTACTGTTTACGCATACCAAGGGATTCCCCAAAAGGTTCGGATCGGTCTTCTGTTTAACGATTCACAGACAGGTCAATATTCGGCAGTTTCAAGCTTTACAGTCGACAGCCAGAAAGGACTTCAGTTGGGGTACTTTTCTGAAGAGGGATTTGTCTGCCTTTTCAAGGAACCTTCCAAAGATGCAGTTACTGTAAGAAAGGATGCTTTTTTTGCAAAAGGAAGCAGCGGACTTACCGAATTTGACCCTTCTTCAGGGAAAATCCCTTCGGGAGAGATAATTGGTGCTTATCATATAAAAATAGGCAAGGATTATAAAGATTATAATTCTCTTTACAAAGAGCTTGTTGAAGTCAAGCAAAAAGGTGTGGATGCCTATCCGGCATATGATGACGGTTGGCAGATTTGGACAGGTTTTTACCTTGACGAAAACGAGGCACAGACGGCGATAACGAAGAATATAGACCCGGCTTTAGGAACCGGCGATTATAGTGTTGTGTCTCCGTCTGCATCAAGGATAACTGTTTTGTCAAAGGACGGACAGCCAATCCTTGTGTTTGATTCAATATACTATGCCTTTGGTGTACAGCCTGAAGTTGAAGATGGGACCGGCGTTTTAAGAATAAATGGAGATGACAAAAGTAGATATCGCGGTGGGCTTGAAGTTTTAAGACTCTCCGGAAGTGATATGACAGTAATTAATGTAATCAATATTGAACAATATCTGTATGGGGTTGTACCCTACGAAATACAGGCAAGCTCCCATCCGGAAGCACTTAAAGCCCAGGCTGTTGCGGCGAGAACCTATACTGTGAACAACTTGAACAAATACAAAAGGCTGCAGTTTGATTTGTGTCCCACTGTGTATTCTCAAGTGTATAAGGGCTTTGACGGAGAAGCGGCATCAACAAATAAAGCTGTTGACGATACGAAGGGAAAGATAGTTACATACAACGGAAAGCCTGCTTCGGTATTCTATTTCAGCTCCAGCGGGGGCAGAACCGAAGATGTAAGGAATGTTTGGGGAAGTGAAGGATATCCGTATCTTGTAAGCGTTGAAGACAAATATGAGTCCGGAGATTCGTGGCATTACAATTGGGAGGTTTCGTTTACGGCACAGAAGATAAAGCAGATAATGACAGATCGGGGCTTAAAGTTGGGAGACATACTGGGAATTTATATAACAAAGAGGTCCGAAGCGGGAAGAGCAACCGAGGTGATAGTCAAGGGAAGTCAAGGTGAGAAGGTATATACAAACAGTTCCACAAGAAGCTTTTTAAGCCTTGACAGCCAATGGTATGAAATTACCACGGATGCAGATATATTTGTAAACGGAAATGGCGATGAGCCGGTTATGACACAGCTTGGCGGGAAAAAGGTGATGACGGCTTCGGGATTGAAAACCGTAAACTCAACAAACGGCAAGGTAAATGTTGTCAATTCAAATGGTACGAAGGTTGTTCCTTTGATTCCGACAAACTATATCTTTAAAGGGAAAGGATGGGGCCATAGCGTAGGTATGAGTCAGGAAGGTGCCAAGGGTATGGCTAAGGCCGGATTTACTTACGAGGAAATATTGACCCATTATTTTCCGGGAACCAAAGTTGAATAAATCTGCTTTTGGGTAATGCTTTTGAATAATAGTTTTTAGATACTACTCCGGAATGTTTTCCGGAGTTTTTATATTGCTTTATGCAGTTTTTTGCATTTGAACCTTGCATGAAAGAAGGATTTAATGTATTATTCTATATAAATCGCATAAAATATCATAAAACAACTATGTAATTAAATTATGTAATTGGACTGTGGAGATAAATTACTATATTACTAATTGAAATAAACATATTGCGAAATAAAAATATATGAAACGGTGTTAATTTATTATGAAGGTTAGTGATTTTTACTATGATTTGCCGCAAGAATTGATTGCGCAGGAGCCTATCGCCAAAAGGGATATGTCAAGGCTTATGGTTCTCGACAAAGAAACGGGAGAGATTTGCCATAAGCAGTTTAAGGATATTGTAGAGTACATAAACAAAGGTGATTGCCTGGTTTTAAATGACACCAGGGTTATCCCCGCAAGACTTTTAGGAGAAAAGGAAGGAACAGGGGGTAAAATTGAGTTCGTCCTTTTAAAAAAGATTAACGGAGATGTCTGGGAAGTTATTTTAAAGCCGGGAAAAAAGGCAAAACCGGGGGCGAGGTTTGTATTTGGAAATGGCGAGCTTAAGGCGGAGGTCATTGAGATAATTGAAGAAGGAAACAGACTTGTAAGATTTGAGTATCACGGCATTTTTGAAGAGATTCTTGACAGGGTTGGTATTGTACCGCTGCCCCCTTATATAACAAAAAAGTTGGATGATGCGGAAAGATACCAGACTGTTTATTCAAAATACAGGGGCTCTGCCGCAGCTCCCACTGCAGGGCTTCACTTTACTGTGGAGCTTTTGGATGAATTGGCAAGCCGGGGCGTAAATATTGCTTATGTGACGCTTCATGTGGGACTTGGCACATTCAGACCGGTGAAGGCTGAAACCTTGGAAGAGCACAAAATGCACAGTGAGTTTTACCGGATAAATGAAGAGGACTGCAAGAAGATAAATACTGCAAAGGAAAACGGCTGCAAGGTAATAGCGGTGGGGACCACGAGTTGCAGGGTGCTTGAAACGGTAGGAGATGAAAAAGGAAATGTAAAGCCCCAAAGCGGGTGGACTGATATTTTTATTTACCCGGGATACAAGTTTAAAGTGGTGGATTCGTTGATAACCAATTTCCACCTGCCGGAATCCACACTTATTATGCTTGTGAGTGCTCTGGCAGGGCGTGAAAAGATATTGGAGGCTTATAATGTTGCCGTCAGCGAAAGGTACAGGTTTTTCAGCTTCGGTGACGCCATGTTTATAAAGTAAATATTAATGGTAAGGAACGATAAAAGATATGAGTGCAATAAGATATGAATTAATAAAAAAGTGCAAACAATCAGGTGCCCGGCTGGGTAGAGTATACACTCCTCACGGGTATTTTGACACTCCGGCTTTTATGCCGGTGGGAACGCAGGCAACCGTTAAAGGTATGTCTCCGGATGAAATGAAGGAAATTGAGGCACAGATAATATTGAGCAATACTTATCACCTTCATATGAGGCCCGGAGAGGATATTGTGAAAGAGGCCGGGGGCCTTCACGGCTTTATGAATTGGGACAGGCCGATTCTTACTGACAGCGGAGGCTTTCAGGTTTTCAGTCTCAGCGATTTGAGGGATATCAAGGAAGAAGGTGTGACTTTCAAGTCGCATATTGACGGTTCTAAGCATTTTATTTCTCCCGAGATGTCCATAAAGATTCAAAATGATCTTGGGGCCGATATCATAATGGCTTTTGATGAATGTATTCCGTATCCTGCGGATTACAGCTATGCCAAGAATTCATTGGAGAGAACCACCCGGTGGGCAGAAAGATGCAAAAAGGCTCATCAGAACCCGGAAAAACAAGCTCTTTTCGGGATTGTCCAGGGAGGAATGTATAAGGATTTGAGAAAGCAGAGTGCCTATGAATTGCTGGAACTGGACTTCCCGGGATATGCCATTGGGGGGCTTAGTGTGGGGGAACCTGCGGAAGAAATGTATGAGATGCTGGATGTTACAGTTCCGCTGCTTCCCGAGGACAAGCCAAGGTATTTGATGGGAGTGGGAAGCCCCGACTACCTGATTGAAGGAGCGATAAGGGGAGTTGATATGTTTGACTGTGTACTTCCCACAAGAATCGGAAGAAACGGTACGGTTATGACCGGCAGGGGCAGAATGATAGTAAGAGATGCGGTCTATGCACGAGACTTTAATCCCATAGACCCGGAATGTGACTGTTATGCCTGCAGGAATTTTACCCGCGCATATATAAGGCATCTTTTAAAAAGCGGGGAAGTTCTCGGAATAAGGCTTACCACATGGCATAATCTGAGATTTTTAATTAACCTTATGAAAAACGTAAGGCAGGCTATAATGGAAGACAGGCTTTTGGACTTTAGGGATGAGTTTTTCAATAATTTCGGATACAAAAAAATTTGACAGTAAAATTTGATTTAACAATATAGGCAGCAACAAGACAATAAAAAATTGAGAGGAGGTTTCATATGCCGCAAGAAGGAGGAGCAGGTATCCAGGAGCTTATAGGTGCGTTGATTGTGCCCGTGGCTTTTATTGTCATCATGTATTTGATGGTAATTTTACCCCAGAAAAAGAGGGACAAGAAGCACTCAGAAATGCTTCAAGCACTTAAGACTGGAGATAATATTGTTACAACCGGAGGAATTATCGGAAAGATAATAAATATCAAGGATGATGAAGTAACTATCGAGACCAGCGTTGAAAGAACGCAGATAAAAATTTTAAGAGCGGCTATAAGCAGAGTTGTAGAATCCAGTGAAGCGTAAAATACATAGCTATTTTCTGTTGTTTGAAAAAGGGTAGCCTAATGGCTACCCTCATAAACATAGTTTTTAAAAGTGTAGTTCATGCCTGAATTGTTGTCCCAGTTGTCGTTATCATCTTTAAATGCCATATTAATGTTACCTGTCCTGTTTACCGGAAATAACAATTCATACTTTTGATCGCCTATCTTGCGCATGGTATAGGATTCGACATCTTCCCAGGCAAGGTTGTTTCCGTAACCGATTACTGCATACAAATTCTCAGGATTATTTTTGGCCAGAATACCGCTGTATACCAGTCGAAATACATTTCTGGCGTCTTGAATTTCAACTCCGTTGTTTGAATAAGAATTATTGGCTTCATACATATTATTTCCGTAAGGTTCCGTTGTCATGTCCAGCGAGAACTCTTCGCTAAACGGCTGGAACTTTTTCACCTTGTTTTGAGCCGCATCAGCATTGTTATCCGAGTCGGCGCTGCTTTGTGTATTGAATAAAAAATCAAAAAATCCCATAATTGAACCTCCAGTTTTATCGATTCTTACTTCGCATTTTACTGCCCTAATTTAAAAAGCAATAATATTCTGGAGCTTTTCATATATAGTTTAATCAATTTGAACGACATTTATTTTATTAATTATAGTGTATGGTGTTTTTATATTCTATGTATACCAGAATAAGTTTTTATATTTTCATAAAATATCGAAAAGATAAAATTTAAGTTAATTTTAAATTATTTGCTTTATTGGTTCTAACTTTTGAACAAACATAATAGATTGTAGTATAAAAAACATCTATTGGGGGGTTTTTATGATTAACAAGACTGGTCAGGCGGCGAAGAATATTTTAAGTGGACACACAAATGTTATTACAATTATAAAGGGAATATTAATATCATATTTATTTACACTGCCAATGTTCGCTATTTTTGCATATTTTCTAAGATTTACTGATTTTCCTCTAAAATATATGTCCACTGCAGTTATAATTACCACATTGCTCAGTATAGTGATAGCGGGATGGATATCCGCCAAAAATGTAAAAAGCAAGGGATGGCTTAACGGAGCAATAGTGGGATTTATATATATGCTGATTTTATATTTGATAAGCAGCATAGTTTACAGGGATTTTGCCGTAAACAGTTATGTATTGATATTGCTTGCCATCGGAGTGTTGTCGGGAAGTATAGGCGGTATACTGGGCATTAATTTAAAAAGATGATACAGTGATAGAAGGAAAAAATAGAATGAAAAATAAAAAATATAATAATAAATGTATGGACAATTGACTTTTGATGTGTTAACATTAGATAGAATTAAATAATAAACCTTTAATTAAGTCCAGAGAGACTCAGAAGGTAAGATATTTTGTTGAATAGTATACGATGGTTCTATACGTTTATTGTCATGTAGCTTCTTGCCGACTGGTAAGAAGCTTTTTTAGAGTGTTTTATAAATAATATATAAAAAAGTATAGTATCGGAGTGTTAAAAATGATTGATAAAGCTGAAATAATGGATGAAAGCGGAATTGTGAGAGCTGTAACCAGAATAGCCCATGAAATTATTGAGAAGAATAAGGGTGTTGAGAATGTTGCTTTAATCGGCATTCAAAGGCGTGGTGTGCCTCTTGCAAGGATGATTGCCGAGAAGATTAGAGGTGTGGAGGGAAAGAGTGTGCCGGTAGGCATTCTCGATATAACACTTTACAGAGATGATTTAAGCATGCTTTCCGAACATCCGATAATAAACGGCACAGAAATAGACTTTCCGATAAATGACAAAAAAATAGTTCTTGTTGACGATGTGTTGTATACGGGAAGGACAGTAAGGGCGGCTATTGATGCGCTGATGGATTCGGGAAGACCCAAGATGGTTCAGCTTGCGGTACTCATTGACAGAGGCCACAGGGAACTTCCGATACGACCGGATTATGTAGGAAAGAATGTTCCGACCTCCAAGTTTGAAGTGGTAAATGTAAAGCTTGCCGAGATTGACGGAGTAACTTGCGTGACAATAAGTGATATAGAAAAAGGTATAAGTCATTAGGGGAATATAAATTTTAAGGTTTCAAGGGAAGGGTACGATTTATGAAAAACTGTAAAAGCATTATTAATAATATTAATAATAAAGTAAAAGCCAAGCAAAAATATGTGCTATTATTCCCATTTTTAAATATGAAGCCTTTACAATTTGTTCAGATAAAAATACAGTATTTTTTAAAAAATAGTAAGGAATTCCACTATCCTTACTATTTTTTTGAGGACATTTGATACTAATAATATTAATTAATATAAATAGTTTATTTTAGAGTGAGGTGTAAAAATGACTTTAAAATCAAAAGACCTCTTAGGACTTAAGGATTTGACGGCAGAAGAAATACAATACATTTTAAATACCGCAAAAACAATGAAGGTTATCCTTTTGTCAAAAAACAAGAAAGCTCCTCATTTGCAGGGAAAATCAATAATTACCCTGTTTTATGAGAACAGCACAAGGACAAGATTGTCCTTCGAACTTGCTTCAAAATACTTGAGTGCAAGTGCTGCCAACATTTCTGTGGCAAGCAGCAGTGTAGCCAAAGGTGAAACACTTATAGATACCGGAAAAACCATTGACATGATGGGTGCGGATGTAATCATAATCAGGCATTCCATGTCGGGAGCGCCTCATCTTCTTGCGAAGAACGTAAACGCATCGGTAATAAATGCCGGTGATGGTATGAATGAGCATCCAACCCAGGCACTTCTCGATATGTTTACCATAATCGAGAAAAAAGGAAGTCTTAAGGGGCTGAAGGTTGCCATAATCGGTGATATATATCACAGCAGAGTGGCAAGAAGCAACATCTGGGGTATGACAAAGCTTGGCGCCGAAGTAAGTGTTGCCGGGCCTTCCACTCTGATACCTCCGGAATTGGATAAGACCGGTGTGAAGGTATTTACCACCGTTCAGGAGGCATTGATTGATGCAGATGTGGTAATGGGACTTAGAATTCAAAAGGAAAGACAGAAAAGCGGCTTGTTTCCGAGCTTAAGAGAATATTCGAGATTCTTCGGATTGGATGAAAAACGATTGAAGCTTGCAAAAGAGGATGCTCTGATATTGCATCCGGGACCGGTCAACAGAGGTGTGGAATTGCCGTCATCGGTAATCGACTCTGACAGGTCGTTTATAAACGAGCAGGTTACTAATGGAGTTGCTGTGAGAATGGCTCTTCTTTATCTTTTAACAAGGAGGGATAGCGGTGAGAGTATTAATTAAAGGCGGACATGTTGTCGACACCAAAACCAATACAAACGAAGTAAAAGATATTTTGATTGAAGACGGGATAATAACCGAGACGGGTAAAGATATAGAGATTTCAAACGGAGACATAATCTATGCCGAGGGCAAGCTGGTACTGCCGGGGCTGGTGGATGCCCACTGTCATCTGAGGGACCCGGGTTTTGAATACAAGGAAGACATAGAGACCGGAACTATGAGCGCTGCAATGGGAGGGTTTACTTCCATAGCATGCATGCCCAATACAGATCCTGTTTGCGATAATGAGACTATAGTGAAATATATTATAAACAAGGCAAAACAGGAAGGGGTTGTTAATGTATATCCCATAGGGGCGATATCCAAAGGACAAAAGGGTGAAGAGCTTTCGGAGATAGGTGAGCTGAAATTTGCCGGAGCTGTGGCAATTTCCGATGACGGAAGGCCGGTAAAAAGTTCTGCTCTTATGAAGAGGGCTTTGGAATACTCAGCCATGTTTGATATAGCAGTAATATCCCATTGTGAGGACTTGGATATTGCAGACGGCGGTGTAATGAACGAGGGATATTGGTCTACGGTTATGGGCCTTAAAGGCATACCTTCGGCTGCTGAAGAAATAATGGTGGCAAGGGATATTATACTGTCGGAATATACAAAGGTTCCGATACACATAGCCCATGTGAGCACCGAGCTTTCGGTGGATCTTATAAGGAATGCCAAAAAACGCGGGGTAAAAGTGACCTGTGAGACTTGTCCTCATTACTTTGTTCTTACAGATGAGGCTTGCAAAGATTTTAACACTCTTGCAAAAGTTAATCCTCCGCTAAGGACGAGAAGAGATGTGGAGGCCGTGATTGAAGGATTAAAAGACGGCACAATTGACATAATTGCAACAGACCATGCACCGCACCACAATGATGAGAAAAATGTTGAATTCAATTTAGCCGCAAACGGCATGGTTGGTTTTGAGACAGCATTGCCGCTGGCAATAACCTATCTTGTAAAACCAGGACATCTCACAATCGGCCAACTGGTTGAAAAGATGTGCGTAAATCCTTCGAAGCTTCTCGGTATCAACAAAGGTACGCTGGAGATAGGCAGGAGTGCGGATATAACTATTATTGACATAAATGAAGAATTTGTTGTGGACGTAAGCAACTTCAAATCAAAAAGCAAGAACTCACCTTTCAATGGGTTCAAGCTAAATGGAAGCGTATATTATACCTTGGTGGGCGGCAATGCCGTTGTAAGAGAAAAGGTACTTTTATAATATAAGAGTTTTTCACTAACAATATTTTGAATTAGCTATATAAGGAGAATGAAATGATGTTTGTTGATATATTGATTGAAAAGATTAAAGAAAAAAACAATCCTTCCGTTGTAGGTTTGGACCCGAAAATTGAGTATGTACCTTCTTTCATAAAAGAAGATATGTATAAGCAATATGGGAAGAATTCAAAAGGAGCGGCGCAGGCAATTCTTCTCTTTAATAAATATATAATTGACGCGGTTTATGATATTGTGCCTGCGGTAAAACCCCAGCTTGCATATTACGAAATGTATGGTCTGGAAGGCATGAAGGCGTTTTATGAAACTTGTAAATATGCAAAGGAAAAGGGACTTTTGGTTATTGCCGACGGTAAAAGAAACGATATCGGTTCTACTGCCCAGTGCTATTCTTCGGCATATCTTGGCAGAACAGACATTGATGAAGGTGTAAGTGAAGCTGTTTTTGATGCGGATGCACTTACGGTAAATCCCTATCTTGGTGTGGATGGAATAAAGCCTTTCATAGATGACTGTATTAAATACGACAAGGGCATATTTGTGCTGGTGAAGACATCAAACAAGTCATCCGGCCAGATTCAGGATATACTCACACAAGAAGGCAAAAGTATTTATGAGGTTGTTGCAGAGCTTGTTGAATCATGGGGAGCAAGCAGAAAAGGAAAATACGGATACAGCAGCATAGGAGCAGTGGTTGGAGCAACTTATCCCAACCAGGCAAAAATCCTAAGAAAGATTTTAAAAAGTGCCTATATATTGGTTCCGGGTTATGGAGCTCAGGGCGGAACAGCCAGAGATGTAGTCCATAGCTTTAATTATGACGGTCTTGGAGCAATTGTCAATGCATCAAGAAGCATAATGTGTGCTTATAAGTCTGAACAATGGAAAGATATTTACAGCGAAGAAAAGTTTTACGAAGCATCAAGAGCTGAGGCAATAAGGATGAGGGAAGATATTAACGGCGCGCTAAGTGATATGAAGTAATTTGATTTTAGAATACGGGGTGATATATATGAAAGCTATTCTTGCACTTGAAGACGGCACAATTTTTCACGGCGAAAGTTTCGGGGCTGAGGGAGAAGTAATCGGAGAAATTGTTTTTAATACCGGAATGACGGGCTATCAGGAGGTTTTGACAGATCCGTCCTATTGCGGCCAGATTGTAGCAATGACCTATCCTTTGATAGGAAATTACGGGGTAAATAATGAAGATATAGAGTCGGAAAAACCCCAGGTAAAGGGCTTTATTGTAAGGGAACTTTGCCAGACTCCAAGCAATTGGAGGTCCGAAGAGACGTTAAACAATTATCTAAAAAAGAATAACATAATAGGAATTGAAAAAATCGACACGAGGGCTCTTACCAGAATTTTGAGAGAAAAGGGTACAATGAAAGGATTAATTACAACAGACCCGGATTTCAATTTTGATGAGAAAATTGATGAAATAAAAGCTTATGTTATAAAGGATCCGGTTATGTGTGTTACAACAAGGGAAGTCTTGCACTATAAAGGTGACGGATTTAAAGTTGCATTGATAGATTTGGGCTTGAAGAAAAATATTGTGCGCTCCCTTCTAAAAAGAGGATGTGATGTGCATGTTTTTCCTGCCGACTCTAAAGCAGAGGACATCCTTGCAATTAATCCTGACGGAATAATGCTTTCAAACGGACCAGGGGACCCTAAAGATTGTGTTTATACCATTGAAACAATAAAGAAGCTTATGGGCAAAAAACCCATGTTTGGAATATGCCTTGGACATCAGCTGACAGCCCTTGCAAACGGTGCCGATACAGAAAAACTGAAATACGGTCACAGAGGAGCAAATCATCCTGTGAAGGATGTCGAAAAGGATTTGACTTATATTACTTCTCAAAATCATGGATACACTATTGTTGAGTCATCCATGGACAAAGCGAGAATGGTAGTAAGTCACAGAAATATGAATGACGGCACTGTAGAGGGTGTAAGGTACAAGGATGTGCCGGTGTTTACCGTGCAGTTCCATCCGGAGGCTTCGCCCGGTCCCGAGGATACGGCTTATCTCTTTGACGAGTTTATTGATATGATGAAAAGAAATTCTTTATAGAATTGCATAAAAGCCTTAGTTTGACAACTTCAATGCTTTATTTAGGTGATTATTGACGGAACAAGATTTAATATATGAGGGGGAAATTAAATGCCAAAAAGGGATGATGTAAAAAAGGTCCTGGTTATTGGCTCGGGGCCTATTGTAATCGGTCAGGCGGCAGAGTTTGACTACGCAGGGACTCAGGCCTGCAGGGCTTTAAAAGAAGAAAATATAGAGGTGGTGCTGGTTAACAGCAACCCTGCCACAATCATGACAGATACCAATATAGCTGATAAAGTATATATTGAGCCTCTTACAGTAGAGGTTGTAAAGAACATTATAATAAAAGAAAAACCGGATAGCATACTTCCTACTTTGGGGGGACAGACGGGACTTAATCTTGCTATGGAGCTTGCAGAGTCAGGTTTTTTGAGGGAACATGGCGTAAAACTTTTGGGAACGGCTACCGAAGCGATAAAAATGGCCGAGGACCGGCAGGCATTTAAAGACACCATGGAAAGAATAGGAGAACCCTGTATTGCCAGCAAGGTGGTAAATACAATTGAGGATGCACTGGATTTTGCAAGGGAAATCGGATATCCCGTTATTGTACGCCCTGCCTATACTTTGGGAGGAACCGGCGGAGGTATTGTGTACAATGATGAAGAACTAAAAGAGATTGGCTCTAATGGTTTAAGGCTCAGCAGGGTACATCAGGTTCTTATCGAGAAATGTATCTCGGGATGGAAAGAAATTGAGTATGAGGTTATGCGCGACAGCAAGGGTAATGTAATTACCGTATGCAATATGGAAAATATTGACCCGGTAGGAGTTCATACCGGAGACAGTATAGTTGTCGCTCCTTCTCAAACCCTTGCGGACAGAGAATATCAGATGCTTCGCTCCGCAGCATTAAAGATAATATCGGCATTGGGCATAGAGGGAGGATGTAATGTCCAGTTTGCTCTAAATCCCAACAGCTTTGAATATGCGGTAATCGAGGTTAATCCAAGGGTTAGCCGTTCGTCGGCATTGGCATCAAAGGCAACAGGCTATCCCATCGCAAAAGTTGCTTCAAAGATAGCTATAGGCTATGGTCTTGATGAAATTAAAAATGCGGTAACAGGAAAGACCTATGCATGCTTTGAGCCTACTTTGGACTATGTTGTGCTCAAGATACCGAAATGGCCTTTTGACAAGTTTGTAAAGGCAAAAAGAACTTTAGGAACGCAGATGAAAGCTACCGGTGAAGTAATGGCGATAAGCAGCTCCTTTGAAGGAGCCCTGATGAAGGCGCTAAGATCCCTGGAACTGGGTATTTTCACACTTGAGCAGGATATTTACAAAAAGTTCAGCGATGAGGAAATAAGGGAAAAGATAAAGGATGTAAATGATGAAAGACTTCTTGTTATTGCTGAGGGAATTAGAAGAGGTATAACAGTAGAGGAAATTAACGATATTACAAAGATAGATTTGTTCTTCTTAAACAAAATCAAAAAGCTGGTTCTTATGGAAGAGAAGTTAAAGACCATGAAGCTTTCGGATTTTGATGAAGAAAGCTTAAGAACGGTTAAAAAGATGGGCTTTACCGACGCAGTTATAGCAAACTATATTGGCTGCGACAAAAATGAAGTTACAGCAAAAAGAAAAGAGCTTGGCATTCGTGCCGTTTATAAAATGGTTGATACCTGTGCAGCAGAATTTGAGGCTATGACACCTTATTATTATTCCACCTATGACGAATGCTGCGAAGTGAAAAAATCGGATAAGAAAAAGGTTTTGGTAATAGGCTCGGGTCCTATAAGGATAGGACAGGGTATTGAGTTTGACTACTGCTCGGTTCACTCGGTATGGGGATTAAAACAAGAAGGCTATGAAACTATAATAGCCAACAACAATCCCGAGACAGTAAGTACTGACTTTGACACAGCGGATAGGCTGTACTTTGAACCGTTGACTCCTGAGGATGTGGAGAACATTGTGGAGAAAGAAGGAGTTGAAGGAGCAATTGTACAGTTTGGCGGACAGACAGCTATTAAACTTACAAAGGCCCTTGTAGAAATGGGAGTAAAGGTTTTCGGAACAGAGCCCAAATATATTGATGCAGCCGAAGACCGTGAGAAATTTGATGAAATTTTAGAAGAGCTCGGCATTCCAAGGCCTCAAGGAAAGACAATATTTACCCTTGACGAAGCTTTGAAGGCTGCAAATGAGTTGGGCTACCCCGTGCTGGTAAGACCGTCGTATGTACTTGGCGGCCAAGGTATGGAAATAGCTTACAGCGACAAAGATGTAATAGAATTTATGGAGATTATAAACAGGGTAAAGCAGGAGCATCCAATCCTCATAGACAAATATATGATGGGTAAAGAAATTGAAGTTGATGCCATATGCGACGGGGAGGATATTTTGATACCCGGTATAATGGAGCACCTGGAAAGAGCCGGTGTTCACTCCGGAGACAGCATATCTGTGTATCCGACTCAGACAATAGAAGAAAAGCTTAAGGAAAAGATTGCGGATTATACCCAAAAGCTTGCCAAAGCACTAAGGGTTGTCGGTTTGATTAACATACAGTATGTATATTATAATAATGAGCTTTATGTAATAGAGGTTAACCCGCGTTCAAGCCGTACCGTTCCGTATATTAGCAAGGTAACGGGAATACCTATGGTGAATATTGCCACGAGAATAATGATGGGCAAGAAGCTCAAAGATTTCAACTATGGAACGGGACTTTACAGAGAATCGGAGTATGTAGCCATAAAGGTTCCGGTATTCTCCTTTGAAAAGCTTCATGATGTTGACACAAGCTTAGGACCTGAAATGAAGTCCACCGGTGAAGTTTTGGGTATAGCAAAAACCTTCCCCGATGCACTGTACAAGGGAATTATTGCAACAGGAATCAAGCTTCCTAAAAAAGGCGGAGCAATACTGATGACCGTAAGGGATACTGACAAGCCGGAGCTTATACACCTGGCAGAAGAGTTTGAGAAGCTGGGATTTGAGCTTTATGCCACAGGTAAAACCGCCAATATGCTAAACAACCAGGGAATTGCCACCAATGCCGTGAAAAAAATCGGCGAGGGTGAACCGAACCTTCTGAATCTGATTGAGTCGGGCAAAATTAGTCTCATAATTAATACTCCTACAAAGGGAAGACAACCCGAAAGGGACGGATTTAAAATTAGACGAAAAGCTGTTGAAATGTCAATTCCTTGTCTTACATCCCTTGATACTGCAAGAGCGGTATTGGAGTGTATAAAACTCGGAAAAGACGAAAAAGAGCTTGGAGTTTTGGATTTGAGTGTATTTGATAACAAATAATCGGAGGATGCCATGTCCAAGGTGTTGAAGGAAAAAATAGAGAGTATTGAGAAAATAGCAAAATCAATTTATAAAATGACTGTTAAATCTGAATATATATCTGAAAATGCCCGTCCGGGGCAGTTTGTAAACGTAAAATGCTGTGAAGGGTTAAACGCACTTCTAAGAAGGCCGATAAGCATATGCAGCGTTGACAGGGAACGGGGAACATTTGATATTGTATTTCAAATAAAGGGAATCGGCACCGAATACCTGTCCCAAAAACAAGCGGGGAGCGAAGTGGATTTGATAGGCCCTTTGGGAAAACCGTTCCATGTATCCGACCAATACAAGCGTATTGCCGTGGTAGGGGGAGGGATAGGTATATTCCCCCTGCTATACCTGTTAAAAGAGATGAAAGATGCTGACAAGTCTGCTTTTTTAGGGTTTAGAAGCAGTGATTATGTGGTATTGACCGATGAGTTTGAAGCTGCCGCCGATAAACTTTCCATATCTACAGATGACGGAAGCGTGGGCTACAAAGGACTAGTTACCGATCTTCTTGACAAGGATATTGCTGAAAAGGGATTTGACATTATTTACACCTGCGGTCCTTTACCGATGATTAGAAAGGTAAAAGATATGGCCCAAAAGGCCGGCATCAAATGCCAGGTGTCCTTGGAGCAGAGAATGGGATGCGGGATTGGAGCATGTCTTGTGTGTGCGTGCAAAACCGGAAAACCGGATAATTGGGAATACAGCCATGTTTGTAAAGATGGGCCTGTTTTCTGGAGTGATGAGGTGATTTTGGATGACTGAAAAAACTGTTGATTTAAGTGTTGATATTGCAGGTTTGAAGCTTAAAAATCCCGTTATCGGAGCTTCCGGAACTTTCGGATTCGGTAGGGAGTTTGCCGATTATATGGATTTAAATAAGATTGGAGGAATATCGGTAAAGGGACTTACCCTGGAAAAAAGGCAGGGAAACAGGCCGCCCAGGATTGCCGAAACTCCGGCCGGTATTCTCAACAGCGTGGGGCTTCAGAATCCGGGTGTTAAAGCTTTTATAGAAGATGAGATTCCTTTTTTGAGAAAATACGATACAAAAATAATTGCCAATATTGCGGGCAATACTATAGAAGATTACTGCGAAATGGCAGCTCAATTGTCGGATGCGGATATTGATGCCATAGAGCTTAATGTCTCCTGTCCCAATGTAAAAAAAGGATGTGTTGCTTTTGGAAATTCTCCGGGAGGGATAAGCGAGATTACAAGCAAAGTGAAAAAATACTGCAAAAAACCGCTTATAGTCAAGCTTACTCCAAATGTAACCGATATTAAAGAAATAGCTGTTGCCGCAGAAGAAGCGGGAGCTGATGCCCTCTCCCTTATAAACACAATTTTAGGTATGGCCATTGACATACACAAAAAAAGACCTATACTGGCCAACAATATGGGTGGCCTTTCCGGTCCGGCGGTAAAACCCATTGCAGTGAGAATGGTCTATGAGGTTGCAAGCGTTGTTAAAATACCCGTTATCGGAATGGGTGGAATATCAAGCGGTGAGGATGCGGTGGAATTCATGCTGGCGGGAGCAAGCGCAGTAATGGTGGGAACAGCCAATTTTATAAATCCTACTGCCTGTTATGATGTTGTCGAAGGAATAGAAAATTACCTCAGAATGTATAACCACGGCAGTGTTTATGAAATAATAGGAAAGTTACAACTTAATTGATAAAATGATATAATATTATATATTGATTGTCCCACAAAAAGCTAGAAAATATAAACAAATAGAGCAAAATATGATATAATAATGGTATCAAATCCTAGGGAAAGGGATGAGGCCATAATGTTTTGCAGG
>Ga0209720_1001882_pt1 | contig 16667 bp, 14 predicted proteins | sample AD_JPNMR3_MetaG_FD_184426 | JGI IMG/M metagenome (GOLD analysis project Ga0209720, IMG submission 184426) | Active sludge microbial communities of municipal wastewater-treating anaerobic digesters from Japan - AD_JPNMR3_MetaG (SPAdes) (version 2) | ecosystem: Engineered > Bioreactor > Anaerobic...
GTGCATGTTCCGGCGGGGGTCGAAGATGTGGAGTGGATCGGAAGGCATTCAACAAGTGCGCTCCCTTCGTAAGTTGATGGCAATATGGTCTTTGTGACGCATTGGTCCGTTGCGGAATCAACGTTCACGTCCCCGCGCCGCATTTCAATCCGTGGGATGCCGTGCCGCCTGGATTTCCGGCTGTCGCCCAGGTGCTTACCTGGGCACCTCGGACATATGGTGCTGGGTAGTGCCTTGAGAAACCCCTTCCGCTGCAAACACGTCAAAAATGGCTATGCGCTCCGGTCTTGTACTTGTAGGGCTGTCTCTCCTGGTCTCAAGCGCATGGGCTGGCCTGCTCCCGGGTCCCGACCTCAGGCGCCAGATTCAGGAATCCGATACGATTGTTGTCGCACGAATCCTTAACGGGACGACGTCGGTCGCCGGCGATCGGGTCTCCAGCGATATCGTGCTACGGGTGGACCGTGTGCTGAAAGGCGTCCTCGTCTCCGGCACAGACATCAATGCCAAAATTGAGGGGCGCGGCGATTTCGTTTTTCCCCAAACATCCGTAAGACCTGCCCCAGACCTGTATGGGATCTGGTTCCTGAAGTCGGAGGGTGGCAAGTATACCCTGTTGCCGCCCGCGCCAGACTATGGTGAACTTCATCGCGCGGTCGTACAGCTACCAGCCGAGGCGCCAGCCGGCGAACAAGGAAGGACGCCCGCTGAGTCGGTGAGGAACGAATTGCTTTCCGCACTCCGCTGGCTTACTCGCGCCCATGGTGACGAACTCAGGCCCACAACTCAGGTAGAGACCGTGGGGAACCGCCGCGTTCCACATATCATTTTCAGCAAGTACGGAGGTCAGACCGCGGGTTTGGCAGACAATCTCCGCACCCTGCCGGCTGAGATTCTCCGTTCCGCATACCTACAACTCGCAGACGAGGAGTCGCCACACCTCCGCAGCATCGCGATTGCTGGCCTGATCTCAATCAACGATCCGGAAGGCCCGAAGCGCGCGGCGGCAGAACTCAAGGCCCTGTCCGCATCTGCGCACGTGAACCCAATCGCACAGAGCCTGTCCAGTTACCACAACGCGAACGATCCGGGCGCGGTACGAGCCATTGCGCAGCTTGCTGAGGCCGAGTTGGCGATCCCACTCCTCAAGGAGAACGCCAGTTACGCACTGCGCGCCATGCACACAAAAGAGGCCGTGCCGGCACTGATCGCCTTGCTGGACTCCGATGAGGCGCCTGTTCGCGCCAACGCACTGGCTGGAATTTGCCTTTTCGTCAGGAACGCGGTGACCGTGACCCCGGATGCGGTCCGCACCATGTCTTGGATGTCCTCCCGCGAGCCTGCTCCGCTTCGGACTGCCGAGACAGATCGCTTCTGTTGGATGGGCGGCACGCCTGAGGAAGCGGCCCGTCTCACCGACCATGTCGCCTTTTGGAAAGACTGGTGGCAGAGCCACGGTGCCACACTCATGAACCGGCAATAGATTATTGAGCCTCAACGCTTGGCGTTGACGCATGTGCAGTATGATCTTCTGCATCGCCTGGAAGACGCCGAGATGGACAGACCGCTCTCGGTGGCGTCGTGGATGGCGGCCGTCGCAGCGCGGCCGGAGAAGCCCTGCACGTGCATGTTCCGGCGTGGGTTGAAGATGTGGAGAGGCTGAGAACTCATCAGTAGCGGAGAAGCAGGGGGAGAAACACACGGGCTACACGCCGCCCATAGTGCGACCGCGCAGCAGCGCGATTATTCGCGCGAACCCTGGGGCACGTACCCGCCTAGCGTCGTCGCGTTGTAGCCGCTACGGGCCCGGATGAGCGCACGCGGGTGCTCTTTCTGCCTGGCTGGCGAGAGGCGGACGGTCACGCGGTGAAACGCTGGCTTATTGTCATTGAGATCTGCATAGAAGCCGAGTAGGTATCGCGCCCGAATCCGGGCGAACATCTCCCCCAGAAAGTCCTCCCGCTCCCGTCGATTGGTCATTTCGCCACCAGTTTCAGTGACGATACGTTCCAACGAAGGATAGACCTGCTTCGGGCCGGGCCATTGGCGATCATCGATGATGGGTGGTACGCCTGGAATTGGGACGCCCAATCGGGTTATGCGACGCCGACCGGCAGGATCTCGCGTATTGATGACAACAGCATTCGCCGGTGCGCTGGCCTCCAGTAGTTCACCTATGACGGTATCGGCCTTGGCTGTTGACCCAGACTCCTTATCATCGGTCACGACAAGAATAGCCCGACGGCGATCCGGCACCGCCCTCCCTTCCGCTCGAAACAGACCTGCCGCGCTTACCAGTGCATCATATAACCGCGTCCCCTGCTCTAGTCTCGTAGTGTGCGCCACAACCCGCTCCGCCTCCCGGAGGAGTTCGGTCCGGGATTCTGTGAAGGGGAGGACTACTGTGGGCTTCTTCGAGAACGCGACTAAAGCCACGCGATCCGACGTGCCCAGATCCTGCACTGCCCAACGCAGTGTTTGGACCATCGCCCGGGAGGCTTCGATCATACTGCCGCTGACATCGACTAGCAGCACGAGATCCAGCGGTGTTGACCCATACTCGAAGACCCTGATTTCCTGGAACTGACCTTCGTCCTCAACCTGGAAATCGTCACGTCGCAAGGAATCAAGAACCTTCCCGCTGTCTCGGTCGACCACCTGGACGTCCAGTAGGACGAGTAGTGTGTCTGAGCGAAATGTCGGCTGCTGCGCGGCAACCGGTGGCGCCGCACAGATTGCTAGCAGAAAGTGACGACGCGTCATGGCAGTTCTGGCACGTCTGGTTATGCAGATAAGCAAGGACGCACGGAGGCGCGTTGGGGTTACTTCTTGTAGGTGCGTCGTAACAGATCACGTCTGGATCACCACGGTCAGATCTGACCCCGGATCCGGCGACGCGACGGCCAGAATGTCGAATGCCAAATCGTCGCCCTCATTCAGGATGGACGTCGGCCAGATGGTCGGGCGGACCGTCGCGCCCAAGGCATGATCCTTCGTGAAGATTGCCGTGAACGTCTGGTTGTCCGGATCGGCCGCGCGCACCTCGACGTACTCCTCGTCGGCTTGCCCGAGGTTGATGTGCACGAACTCGCCGACGTCGAATCCCAGGCGGTTGGCGCCGTAGGAGGCGGTCTGGACCGTTTGCGGGTCTGGACCAGCGGTCACTGCCTGATAGAGCACGATGCCGAAGTCGTTGTAGGGCAGCCGGCGCGTCTCCGGCCTGCCGTAGCCCTGCTCCAGGAGGAAGTCATAGGTGGTCTTGGATGGCGTGGGCAGCGACTGCGCGATGCCCATGTATTCGAGCGGCTCCCATGTGGCGCCGCCGTCGCGGCTGATCTTCACGAGATAGGCGGATTGCCCGTCCGACGTGCCCCGCTGCAAGTAGGCGTAAACGCAGCGGATCGAGGCCGCGTCCTGCACTTTCATCGGAATCGCCACGGTGTCCGAGACCGCGAGCGGGCCGGGGATCTGGAACGTGTAGGCGCCGCCGGAGCAGGTCCGGTCGCCGGGCATGAACGGCTCGTTGTGGTGCGAGAGCGGCCAGACGGTGAACGGGCTGTAGCCGAAGTGGTTCGCTACGCCGACCAGCATCGCGACCACGCACGCCGAGGGTAGCTTCGCCTCGACCCGCGCCGGGATGCCGGGCGTGCGGAAGAAGCCCTTCTTAACCGAGTAGGTGAAGATCTTGTAGTCGAGCTTGAAGAACCGGATGCCCTTCGCGTGAGCGCAGCGGAACGTTCCGAACGTGGCGAAGCCAGGATCGACGCCGGGCCAGGCGCGCTGGATCACAAAGTTGCCCGAAGGCACGACATCGCCCTCGTTGCCGGGACCGACGATCTGGGCGCACTCATATGATCGCCGTCCGGGATGGTCCGGGTCGGCTGCCTCGTCGTTGAAGACGACGAAGTCGCCCACGCGGAACACACGCGCCGTCGCCGGGTTCACCGTGCAGGAGACGGTCACCGGATCGGTGTCTTTGTCGATGGCGGCATCGAGGCTGGCCCAAAGGTCGGTCGCGAGCTCATCCACATAGTAAAGCGCCATCGCGACCTCGCTCGCGCCGGCGATGTTCATGTTGCCCGAGGCGTCCGGCTGCACCTGGATGTCGTCGAGCGCGATGGTGCCGTAATCCCCGAGTTTTGGCGTGCCCAGCACGATGCCAGGCACGCCGGTGTCGTGCAGGATCTCCTCCGGCACGGGCGACGGCTCGACGTCGGCGGGCTTGGGGCCGGCGACGAGGTCGTACATGCTGTCGGTGGTCGTGCGGCCTTGGATGTCGATTGAGAAGTCCTTGTTCAGGCGCCAGGAGGTGACGCGGAACTCGCCGCTGCCGCCGGGCATGTCCGGGTGCGTCATCGAGCAGACCATACCCGGTTCGGTGTTGAGCGCGAGCACGGTGGTCTTGAAGGAGACCTGACGCGCCTTCGTCCATTCCGCCGCGCTTGTTCCGCCCAGTTCCTCGCGCAGCCGCACGCTCACGATGCGCGCCGCCTGCGACTTGGTCGACGCCCCGCACAGGTTGACGTTTGACTTCAGGAACAGCGGCCCGGCGCCGCCGCCAATCAGCGCGGCGTGGTCGATGTCGTAGACCGCCACGCTGTTGTTGACGAAGCCGAAATCCTGGTCGGCAAAGTTGGCCGTGAGGTGGTTGAAGGAGGGCTTGAGCGGCGCCAGTTCCAGGCTGCGGAACAGGATGTTGCCCTCGGTGAAGGCCTCGACCACGGAGGAGTTGTTGCGGATGCCGATCTTGAGCTTGCCGAAGGCGAACGTGTAATAGCCCAGGCAGTTCATGAGCACTTCCTGGAGCCAGTCGCGCAGGGGTTTTTCTTCCTGGATCACGCCGCGAAACTTGAACTGCGTCTCCGTGCCCGTGCCGACGAGCTTCGTCACCTGTTGGTCGCAGATCGATGCGGCGGCGATCGCGGCCTCGACGTCGAAGAACGTCTCGGCGAAATCGAGCTGCTGGGTGGTGGCGTCCGCGCCGAGCCGCAGCCCGCGCGCCCGGAGCAGCATGTTGACGGCGATCCAGACGGGGTTGGTCGGCGCAGGCCCGTAGACGCGCACGCCCGGGCTGGTCCACACCCAGCCGCGCAGGCCCTGCTGGACCGTCGCGATCATGGCGTGGTCGCCCGGCCTCGACAGTTGCAGCCCCTTGGCGTCGGACCTGCGGATCACGATGAACGAGGTTCCGGCCGCGAAGTTGTCCTTGTAGGTCGAGTTGCCGGAGTAGACCTTGCGCCAGTCGCCTCCGGTCACATCTCCGGATTGGTCGAGCGAGAAGAAATCGGTGTCGGCCGCGGGATCGCCGCCCACGCAGGTGCGCAGGCCGTAGTCCGGATGCACTGTGCCCCAGCCGTGGTGCGGCTGGCCGTCGAGCGTGTGGCCGACGAAGGTCTCCTGCTTGCCGTCGCCGTCCTTGTCTTCCATGCGCGGCGTCGTGAACGCCACGAGCGGCCCTTCGCCCACGATACCCAGCGCTTCGTAGAAATCGCTCTCGTCCCGGCCGGCAGCGATCTTGCAGTTCACCGGCATGTCGGTGTCCGTGTAGATCTCCGGCAGCACCTGGTCGTAAATCGACTCGGCGACCAGCGAGACGCTGGTGATCGTGGACCGCCCGAATCCCCACACGCCGGTCGAGTTGTCCTTGATGCGGACGCCCTGCGGCTCGGCGACGATGCCGCCGTAGTAGCGCTTCATGCCGTGCGCGAGACACCCGTTCGGCGTCTCGTAGTTCTTGTCGCAGCGGGTGGGGTCGGCATCGGGGAAGTGGACCAGGTCGAGCGCGCCATGCTCACTGAACGGGCAGGCCTGCGAGTTGAAGGCTTTCCAGCAGGTGCGGGAGATCTTGCGCGTAGGGTAAGGCAGGTTTAGCTCGTAGAGGCCATCCGAGGCCGTGACCTTGAACTCCGGGCCGGCATCGAGCGACCAGTCGACGATGTCGCCCTTCCAGAGATCGAGCTTGATGCCCGTGCCGACGTGAAATAGCGAGAACTCGATCGAGGCGCGGTAGAGGTCGACGTCGTTGGCGAGGCCGCGCATGACGCGGTCGGCGTTGCCGAAGGTGAAGGAGGCGTCGTCGGCCTCGTTTCCCATGCCCTGCGAGATGCCGTCAAAGTCGATCAGGCGCGCCTGGTAGAGTTGGCCGCCGACGGTGCAGCGGCGGTCGGAGACGTAGATCGCCGGGTAGCCGGCCTGGAGCGGCTGGATCCTAACGAGCGGGATGACCTGCTGGACCTGCGAGAGCAGAGCATCCTTCAACGCCTGCGAGGGAAAGCGGGTCACGGTGGCGTTGAGCGGGTATGAGGGCGTAGTGGTCGGGATCTCGACCAGCGTGACACCGATTGAGCACGCCCAGTCGGCCACCATTTCCCAGGACAGCGGTTCGTTGGCGAAGCGGCAGGTGTATGGCGTGACGCCGATGCCGTCGTCGTTGGGCGCATTGTAGGTGAACGCGCCGTAGGGGCCGTACTTCGATTCCCAGAAATTGCGCAGGGCGATGCGTTCGGAATCGCGCAGCCAGGCGCGGCGCACGATGAAACGCTTGGCGCAGGTGCCGAGGACGAAGCGCTGTTCGATCTTCGCGTTCCCGGAGCCGAACTGGTGGATCACGACCTCGGGTTGCTGCGCGCGGCCGTGCGGGTAGTCGGGCACGATGGGAAACGTGCCGGAAGGCGTAATTTCGGGAACGGTTATGTTGCCAACGACGTCAGCCATTTTCTATGGTCTTGTTGGGAGTGGGCTTATGCGCCAAGTGGTTTCTCTGCTAATTGCTGCGCATTGGATGTTTTGCGGTGGAGCGGCCACCGAGCCGGAGGTAAGGGCGGAGAAGGTTGGCGCGGTTGATCTTCTCTTCCTGGTCGAGAACTCACCCGGCATGAGGGAGCACATTGCCAGCATTCGGCTTACCGCAGTTGGGCCAGATGATCGAATTGCGCTAATGACCTTTGAGGGCAAGGCGAGAATGCGCGAGAACTTCACAAAAGACCAGCGAAAGGTGGCTGAGCAAATCCGCCGCGCCGGCCACCCTGGCCCCTCGGTCAACCCCGTTGGCAGGTTTCATGGAAGACCCGACATACGTCTGTTCACCAGTCTTCTCGACGCGTCGGCCGCATTTCGAGCGCTTCCGGCCGACGCCAACAGGGGGCGGTTGATCGTAGTTCTTTTTGGCAGCGAAGACTACTACCCGAAGCCTACGCCCAAAGAGGTGGAAGCCGCGCTAAAGGACGCTAACATTCGGCTGTTTGCAGTGGCAGTGAGGAGGTATGACACCACCGGACAGCGGCATCCGAACGCGCAAACCCCGCCAACAATTCCCGGTCCGATGCCCCCGGGGAAATCCAACCACCTGCCCCTGCCGGAGATGACGCTCAAGGCGCTCGCCGAGATCACTGCTGGCACGAGTGGAGAGGTCTTCTCGGAGAAGTGGGACTTGGCCTCCATACTTGAGCGGGTCCGGCGATCTTAGTTTTCCCGGCTCAACGGCTTCTTCGGCTGGTATTCCAGATGGACGTGGTCGTTCTCAAGCACCACGTCGTAGTCCGCGCCGAGGCACTGCCGGATGCGCGCGATGGCCTTGTCCACGTCGCCCGGGCGGAAATCGCGGCTGCGGAGATCCACGGCAAGGCCGCAATAGTGCAGGGAGCCGGCCTGGTGGACGCCGTCCACGCAGGCTGTCACAACGCAATCCACGCCCATCCCGGCGCAGACGCGCTCCGCAGCCACGATCGCGAACAGAATCTCCGGCCGCAGACCTGCAATGCGGACTCCCGGTTTGAGCAGCAACATCAGGCTACCTCCACCAGTTCGATTTCGACCTCGGCCCGCCCAGATAACACGGACTGGCTCCACTCGCAGTTAAACCGCACGGCGTAACGGCCCTGTGTCGCCTGGCCGGCCGGATCGTAGGAGAACTTCGGGCTCGTCTCGTAAGGGTCATAGAAGTAGAACGGCTCGGCGGGGCCGTTACGGGCCTCATAGAAAGCACGCAGCGCCTGGAGTTGCGCCGGAGTCAGCCGCTTGGCCAGACGCCAGCGCTTGCGGCTGGTCGAGGCCTGCGCCGACCGCTGCGATTCGCCGTTCCGGTACTCGTTATCGATGACCGGGTACTCGCGCGTGTGGACGAACGCGCGGCACAAGCTTTGCGGCAGCACCCCGGTAGGCACTGCGTTCTGGATGGAGTCGGGCATGGCGTAGGGGAACTTACCAAAAGAACAGCATTCGTTTTATGCTCAGGGAGGACGATGCGTCACAGCTTGCCATACCTATTGCTCCCTGCCGTTGTGTTGTGGTATGCGGACGCGCTACCAGCATCCTCAGACAACGCGAAAGACGAACCCCCTTCTGTATACGTCTCAAAGGGCGCTTGCCCATTTGAGGGCTGTGTCTATCGCGACTGGATCGCCAAGCGCAACCTGAGCGTTTACGATCGTCCTGACGGCACCGAGATCATCGACCACCTTCGGCGAGGAGAACGCGTGCATGCTATCACCGGCGAAGTCCATTGCCGGCCTATGCGCGTCGTCGCCACTCGCGATCACCCTGAGCCCGGGTCATATGAACCCACTTCGCCTCGGATACGCAAAGGGCAGGTCTACTACCTTCTGCACTACATGGGCGAAGGCCAGTGGCGAGTTTGGTTCCGTGGAGCAATCACGCTTATCGAGGGCCGCCCTCCTGACGCGCCTCGCCCAGCAGCAAAATGGTGGGCGAAGGTCAAAACTCCGCGGGGCAAGACTGGATGGGTCATTGCAACGAACAACTTCGACGGCCAAGATATGCTTGCGCAGGCTCGGCCCGGTGATTTGGCGGCTGCGATGTAGTTCTTACAAAGTGCCCGCGGTTCATGCCGTAACCAAGCCCGGGCTGACCTGAAGCGCGGTCAACTCGCGCCTGCCGGCGTTTGCCTTCATGGCGTTGATCGCACCATGGGCCACAACGCGCCCGTTCTGGATAATCACGTTCCCGACCGTCTTCGAATCGATCTGGAGGTTCACTACCGTCGTGCCGAGGCCTGCACCTGAGGCCACGCCGCCACCGATCGTATCGAGTGTGGGCAGGCCGCCCAGGCCGGGGAGCGCCGTACCGTTCGAGTAGCCCGGCGACTGATAGAGCGAGCCGCCGGTCTGCACGATATCGAGCGGGTGAACCGTGGCGGGCATGCCGCGGGTTAGCTGGCCCGTGCTCATCGCGTACAACTCGACGATGTCCCTAACCTGCTGCGTCCGGATCGCCATGTCGAGGTTGCCGCCGAAGGCCTGCTTCGCGGTGTCCACGATCTGCTTGAGTAGACCCTTGTCGGAGATATCGACGCCGTAGAGCGCTTTGATCTTCTCGCGCGCCTTCTCCTCCGCGCTTTTCACGAACAGCCGCACCAGGCCGGCGACGAACCCGACGCCGGCGCCGATGGCTGCCCCAAGAGGACCGCCGTACTTGAACCCGACGAGCGCGCCGCCGGCCGTGGTCTCGCCGACACCAAGCCAGCCGCCGCGGCGCAGTCCCTCGAACGCCAGCAGTGCGCCGCCCATGAGCGCCGCGTTCGAGCGGCCGAGAGCCGAGAGCTTCTGGCCCATGGTCGAAGCGGCCCACGTCGTTGCCATGCCCGGTGCGTACTGCACGCCGCCGCCGAAACCGAGAAACGATTTTAGGCCGCCGAGCATCCCGCCGAGATTTCCGAGTGCACCGATGCCAGCCTTCGAGATGATGCCTCCGCCTCCCGGAAGGAACGGAGGCGTGGTGCCCGGAGTAACGCCGGGAACGACGCCGCCGCCGGGCGTGGTCGTCCCGCCGAACACCGGCACGGCGCCGATACCCAGCAGGCCACCGATCCCGCCCAGAATGCCGCCGCTCCCGCCCGGACCCGCGCCGCCGCCCGCGAACGTCACCTTCTGGCCGGTGAACAGGTACATCAGCATCGCCGCCACGCGCGAGGTGACCACTTCCTTGATCGCCGTGAGCAGCGCGGTCTTGAGCGAGTTCCCAATCGCCGACCACACCGACTGCGACTTCTGAAGCAGCGCATCGAACACGCCGCCGGCCTGCTGCTTGAGCGATTCGAAGATCGTACGGTTGTGCTCGCGCACCAGTTGCGCCGCCCGGTTGGCCGCGCTCTCGCGCGCGGCCTGGACCGCCGCATCCGTCGCCTCCTGGTTCTGCCGCCGGATGTCCTCGCGCTGCTGGCTCAGTTCCGCGATCCGCGCCTTGATCTCGTCCGCCTGGTAGCCCAAGCGCTTGAGTGTCAACTCCTCTTCGAGCAGCAGCCGCGAGGTGTCCATGTCGTAAAGGCGCTGCTTCACCTCGTGGACCTTCTCCAGGTAGTCGATCTCGATCTCGGCCTTCCGCTGCTCGACGGCGATCTTCTGCTCGAGCGTCTGCGCATCCACGCCTTCGAGCTCGCGCAGGCGTGCGTCGCGTTCGAAGCCCGCCCGCTGCTCCTCGAAGGCGTATACCTGACGCAGATGATCGAGGTTGCGCTCGGCGATCTCCGCGTCATTCTGAATCCGCTGCTGGAAGCGGCGCGCATCGAGTTCCATATCGCGCTGGTGAGCTTCTTCCTCGTCCTTCAGGTATTCGGCCAGCGCCTTTCTGTTCTCGAGCGCAAAGTGCTGCTTGAAGGCTTCGAGCTTCTGCCGCATCTCGTCGATGATCGCGTTCCAGGCCGCCTTCGTTAAGGCGACGTAATGCGAAATGCCGCGCTCATCGACAAACGTGGTGCGCTTGGCGATCTCTGCATTGATCTCGGCGACGTCCTTAGCGAAGCCGGTCTTACCCGCGCCGGCCGCAGCGATGGCGCGTTCCTGGAAAAACTTCTCGTTTTCGGCCTGGCGCTTCCGGATCTCTTGGGCGAGCTTCAGCGCGTCCGCATCGGGCTCGCCCGCGATCTTGATCTTGGGCAGGCCGGCTCCGAACTCGCCCCACGGCTCCTCTTCGCCGGGCAGCAGCCTGCGCCCAGAGACCAGCTCCCGGATCTGATCGTCCGTCATCCCGCGCTTACGGAGATCTTCGATTCTGACCTTGCCCGCGAAGAGCTGCTGGCGAAGCGCCGCGCTCTCCATCTTGCGGCCGCGCGCCTCCAGGCCCTCCTGCATGTCTTTGTACGACTTGTAGACGATCGCGCCCGCGGTTACCACGCCCGTGATCAACAACGCCCAGGGACTCCTGGTGAGCGCGAGAGTCAGGGCGTCGACGGCCTTCGCAATGCCCAGGATCTTGGTCGCGATGGCGTAGGTGGCGAGGATGCCCGCGAGCCAAACCGCCATCGTGCCGAACTTCTCGATCCAGGTCACGTTGTCCTTGAGCCAGCCGACCAGGTCCTTCAAGTGACCGACGACGGCCTTCAACTCGCCCTGGAAGGCGCGGCCGACATCGTCCTTGAGGTCCTTGAGCTCGCGCGAGAGCTTCTCCATCTGGCCATCGACGCTCTCGGCTTTGGCGGCGGCCGCACCCTGAATCTCCGTCGCCGCCCGCATCACGGCGTTGTAGCGGACCTGCTTGGCTTCGAGGTCGGTGAGCGTTCGGCCGCGCTTCAGCTCCTCAACTTGAACCGCCTTGTTCAGATCGACAAACAGGCTCATCGTCCGCAGGCCGCGGCTCTGGCCGGTCTCGATCGCCAGCATGATTTTCTCGAAGGCCTCGGCGGCTCCAATGCCTTCGGTGCTCACGGCGGCCGCGTCCTTGGCGACGCGCGCGAGGCCTTGCGCCTTCTCCAGCCCGATGTCGGCAATGATGAGCTTCTGGACGCTGGTGGTGGCGTCCTCCGAGGTGTAGCCGATCTGGCGAACGGCCTCGATGGCCTTCGTCGCGGCGGCCGCGCCGTCGCCGTGCACCCTGGCGAGAGTGCGCGTGATCGAGACCAGCCGGTCTTCCTGCGCCGCCTGCCGAGCGGCCCCAATGGTCCACTCCTTCCCAAAGTCGATGACCTTCTTGATGGCGTCTGCGAGCAGGTTGCCGGCCGTGGCGCCCTTCACCATCGAGGCTGTCATCCCGTCGATGCCCTGCGAGGCGCCGCGCGCGGCTTTCGTGGCGGTCGCCTCGATATTCGACAGGTTGGTGTTGACGCTCTTGATGGAGGCGTTCGCCCGGTTGGCATCGACCTCGACGACCAGTTCGAGTTTATTATCGGCCATGAGAATTGATGCGTTCTTGATCCAGCCGCTCGCGTTCTTCTTCGAGGATCAGCATTGTGTAGAATTCGTCAGCCCGGATCTCATCGAGTGAGACCCGGACGCCCAGCTTCAGCGCCGCCCTCAGATCGAGCGCCCGGCGGACGAGCAGCCCCGTCTCGCTCGACTGCGCTGCGTCGAGTCTATCCAGCGGGCAGTGGTCGCAGCGGCCGCCGTCCTCTGGTGCATCGGGACACAGGCGCGGGTCACACAGTTCCTCCCGCCGCAGGGCCCAGTGCACCAGGAAGCGGAGGGAGGGCCGCTCCGGCCACTCCCCGTTCAGAAGTTTGGGTCGCGGTCGTCCTGGAAGGCGGCATCGAGCGCATCGATGGCGGCCTTCACCGCGACGGCCTGGTGAATGATCGGGACCTCGCCGGCGTAGCCTTCGGCCGACCGCGCGAGCTTCTTGTAGAGGGCGCCCGCGGCGCCAGATTGATCGTCAGCTCCTGCTTATTGAAGGGCAGGTCGAGGATGCGCGCGAACGCGCGGCGGTATTCGAAGACGTCCTTTGCCGAGGGCATCGCGAGCACGTGTGTGATGGTCCCGCCGAGCACGCGCAGCGTGATGCGGAAGGCGTCGCCGGTCTGGACCACATCGTCCACTTCGGCCTGGCTCAACTGCTCGATGATGCGGCTCGCCTCAAAAGGATCAACCTCGACCGGCTCCTGTTCCTCGATGCGGATCTTTGCCACGAGCGCGGCGTCCACGTCCTCGGAATTCGGAACCACGGTTTCCGAGATGCCGCGGCCGAGCTGCTTGATGATCACCTTGCGCCGCCGCTGGCGCTCGGTCCACTCGTCATCGGAGGGAAAGCGCAGACGAACCGTCTTCACGCCTTCCGGAGCGCGCAGGTTCATCGTGATGGGTTTGGTTGCGTCAAACATGAGGTGCTCCTACTGGCAGATGTTGTCCACTCCGCACTTGGCGACGGCCGAGACGATGCCGTTCGTCACGTCGTACATCGGCAGGCACTCGACGGCGACGGTGACGATGCCGTCGGTCTCGCCCACCTCGGCGGTCGCAAAGGAGACCTTTTGCCAGGTGATCTCCAGCGAGTTGTTCGCGTCGTAAGTCAGCGACAGCACCGCCGTGCCCGTGGTCTGGTTCTTGAGCTTGGTCAACTCCGTCGAGCCGTTCTCAAAACGCGCGGTGAAGCGGAGCGTGCCCTGCCGGTTGCCGAACTCCAACCGGCCGCGGATCGCGCCGCTCGTGGCGTCGCCGGCCGTCTGGAAGCCCGAGCCGGGGTAGAAGCCCGCGTCCATGCGGACGTTGTTCTTCCAGCTCGTCTCCAGCGAGACGATGTTCTTGTTCGAGACGTAATTGACGCCGTTGATCGTGAGCGCGAGCGAGGCCGAGGGCAGAAGTTTTTCGAGAGTGGCCGCCGGCATCGCAATCATGGAAGGCTCGATCACCTTGCCGGATCCGGCGAACTCGACAGTGATCTTGCTGTTCGCGCGTCCCGGCCCGCTGCCGATGCTGATGGTCCAACCCTCGACCACGCAGCCGACCGCCATGCGGTCGAGCACGACGCCCGCGCCAGGGCGGATCTGCTCGACGAAGGAGAAGTAGGGCAACTCGGCCGCATCACCGTTGGCGGGCATCAGCGGCGTGCAGGTGTAGGTGAAGTTCGGCGTAGTGCCCGACTTCACAACCTTGCCCAAGCCGAACGCCATGGCCCAGGCCGCGATCTCCGCGCCCAAGTACTTTTCGAGCGTCCCGTTCACGTCCCAGGAGGTCTGGAAGGACTGGGTGGGAAACTCGTGGCCCTTTCCGAACTCCTCGGCGTCGTTCTCGGTCGAGAGCTTCGGGTTGGCGAGCGCGGCGTTGAGTTTGCCGAAGCGCCACATCTCGGCGCCCGTGTTCGCGGTCGCGATGCCGGTCTGTTTCTGCTTGCCAAAACAGATCAGGACCTCTTGCAGTCTAGTCGTGGACATCTTCCTTTACCTCCGGTTTGGGCGGCGCGCACTGCGACCAGCCCGCTACCAGCAGCGGGACGAGAACGGCAGGCGTTGCCTCGACTTCCTTCGGCTCACCCTCGCCCCAGGGCGGCCGGAGCCACACGGTATCGCGTTCACTCATCGCCAATCTCCGTAAACGTGATGGGAACCTCGAAATAGTCCAGGCCCTCGGCATCGGTTTGCCGCTGGATCTGCGGCAGGTCCATCGGGTAGCAGGAAGGATGGACCGTGGCATTCAGCATCGGGACCTCGGACCCTGCCGGGACTCCTTTGGTAATCAGCCGGAACAGCCGGTAGTACGCGGCCGGCGGATCAGATTCATCCGTCTCGCGCACCCGCAGATACAGCGTGACCTGGTGCTTCCAGACATCGACGTTGCCGAAGCTGCCCGGCGCGGTGCCTTGCCACACCGCCATGACCGCCGGCGTCGGCATGTTGTGGATCGCCTGCGCCAGGCTCGCCTTCTTCGGGTAGTGGTCGTGGTAGGCGTAGATGCGCTCCGGGTTGCCCTCCATCTCGGCGACGAGATCCGGAATCGCCCGCAGCAACGCGACCAGGTTGTCCACCAGTTCGGCGGGATTGATCATCGCTGCCTGCCTCCGAGCGCACGTTCAACCAGAAGCGTGCTTTTCATCTCGTCGAGCACGCGCCGCGCCGCCTCGAGCACGGCGGCTCGGTTCTTCGGCGAGAAGACCACCCAGAGCTCGATCTTCTGGTTGACCCACGCCTTGATCCGGTCCTTGCGCGTCGAGAGCGACGCTTTGGCGCGGTTCTCGCTCACCGTTCGCACCATGAAGTTGCGGAGCATGTCGCCGGTGAAGGTGAGATTCCGGCGATTGCCCTTGCCGAGCTTTGTTTTGCGGATCGCGTAGCGCTTGGTGAGCGGCTTGGCCGGCGCGTCCGACGGCCCGAGCGCCGCGCCCACGCGGTTCTTCACCGCCGCGACGCCGACGTTGCCAATCTTGAACATGTGGTGCTGCTTGAAGTTCAGCCGCTCGAGCCGGATCTGCTTCTTCTGCCAGACTCGAATAGTTGCCATGAGCAGTACCCACTTTGGCCGGCATATACTTGGTTAGGAGTGGCGATGCACAGGAATCTGCTTTGCCTTCTTCCGGTTCTGTTCCCCCTGGTTTTTCGACCCGGAGCATTTCCGGCCGACTTCCAGGTATTGGTCGGCAAGGCTGTTCAGGCGACGAGCAAGGTTCTGCGGGTCGACGTCGGTGGGACCTCACACGTTCTATATGCTGACAAGGACACGAAGGTCTGGAAGGGCAAAGAGTCTGCCGACTTCTCGTCGATTGAAGCCGGCGACGAGGTCACGATCCGTTATCGTGCTACTACCGACGGCAAGCAGGTCGTGATCGATCTGTTCGCCAACATCGAACACGTGGTTGGCAAGATCACGCGAGTCGGTACAAACGGCTTCGAAATCATCTCCAACCCAGGCGCCGATCCCAAATCTGCTTATCGCGTCGAGAAGCGGCTCATCGACTGCAATGGCGACACCATCTTTGAAGAAAGCGCGAGAGAAGACCTCAGGACCGGTCGGGGTGTAGACATCGTTGGGTTGAAGCTCAGGAGCGGAAATCTGCTCGCTACCCGGGTGATTGTTTACGAAGGAAATCGGCCCGTTCGCATGGGGGCCGGAAGAGTGATGCCCCGTCAGTAGTCACCACACTGGCCCTGTCACGCCTGCCGCATACGTAGAACGACTCCGCCCGCGTGGTCAGCCAGAATGTCGAACACCTTGTAGCAGACGCCGTCCACGATCACCTCATCCCCGCGCTCGGGCGGCGCGGCAAGATCCGAGGCGCGAAGGAACACAGCGGCATATACGCCCGGCGCGTTCTCCTCGGCCTCGTGGGTCTCCTCGAAGATCGCCCGGACCGTCGCCTGCTGCCCGGTCTGCGGCGAGTAGATAACCTCCCGGCCGAACGCACTCAGCACGCCGGCATTGAGCGCGCCGGCCAGGGAGGTCCAGCCGCCCATGGCTCAGGCCTTCGTGCCCTTGACCAGCACTTCCGGCCGCAGGCAAATCGGCAGCGGGTTCGACTGCGTGTGCAGGTCGGTGCCACGCCCGAACTTGCGCGGCTCCTGCTTGGCGTACAGCGGCAGACCCAGCGTGTTCGCCGTCTCGTTGAAGTCCGCCGGCGCGAAGTACGTCCGGAAGGTGTTGGCTGTCCCGAGCGGGAAGAAGTGCGCCTCGTCGTCGGCGATGAACTTCCGCACATTGCCAGCGGCGTCGGTCGCCTGGCCGCGGTACTCCTCGAAGGTGATCCCGCCGAAGGTGAAGCCGGTACGGTAATCGTTGCCCAGCTGCTGGTTGCGCTGGAAGTACATGAACGCTTCCTTCACCTTGGCGTGCGTGGTGAAAGCGTCGTAAAAGCCCTGCGAGCACAGGCACAGGATGCCCGTCATGAACTCGCCCTTGAGGTTGTCCTCGATATGGCGCTTCACTTCGAGCACCTTCAGCAGGACTTCGGTCGTGGCGCTGCCCAGCGCGAAGCTGACCGTCTTCGGCGTGATGCCGAACTCGGTGTAGAGGTCGTAA
>Ga0209720_1001887_pt1 | contig 16656 bp, 11 predicted proteins | sample AD_JPNMR3_MetaG_FD_184426 | JGI IMG/M metagenome (GOLD analysis project Ga0209720, IMG submission 184426) | Active sludge microbial communities of municipal wastewater-treating anaerobic digesters from Japan - AD_JPNMR3_MetaG (SPAdes) (version 2) | ecosystem: Engineered > Bioreactor > Anaerobic...
TATAAAGTAATGCTGCTGTTGGTAAACCAATATACCCTAACCCAACAACACAAATTGTTTTCTTTTGCATAAAACCCCTTATGATATTTATCAAATTAACGTTTTTAAAAGTAATAAAAAAATTTAAAATAGCAAAATTAATTTTTTATAAAATCAATAAAACAGTAAAGCTGAATTTATTATAGTAAATAATTGTAGTACATAGATATTATTACTAAAGCTATTCCGAAAATTTAATCTTGCACAAATTCACGATAAAACTCAGCAACTACTTTTGTTGCTTCCGGGGTTAAGCCACCAACTATTCTATCATTTTCAACCAATTCTTTCATTATCTTGCCTGGCAATACTCTTTCAGGGCAATGTGCTATATATATTTTTGTTGTATCTATTCCACTTGTTCTTAATATCTCTTCTATTTTTTCTGTTGTCCCTACTGGCGATGTGGATTCAAGTATAACTACATTACCTTCTCTAACATATGGAACTATTGACTTTGTTGCGGAAATTACATAATCAATATTGGGAACGTAGCCTTCGTGAAATGGGGTTGGAACTGCGATTATAAAAACATCTGCTTCTTTTGGTTTGGTATCTGCAACTAATCTACGTGTATTAACAGCTGCTTTAACATAAATATCCAATTCTGGCTCTACAATATGTATTTGACCTTTATTAATAGTATCTACAACATTTTGAACTACATCTACTCCATATACTTGATAACCTCTATTAGAAAGTAATGCTGCTGTTGGTAAACCAATATACTCTAAACCAACAACGGATATGGTTTCTTTTTCATATTTTTCCCTTATGAAATTTACTTTATTCAAGTTTGCAATTTAATAAAAGTTAAAAGATAACACAAATCTTTTTAATTAAGAAAAATATTGGAAGGATATAATCGATGAATGAATGTTTTTTGATATAAAAATTTTCCCAAATATCTATAAAGACTTTTGTATAACTCTATTAAAACAATTGTCAGTTCACTAGCATTAATGAAATTCTTCATTGTTAGGATTTACACATACACAGTATAATTTACAAACGATAAATACTTGTTCTACAATCTGCCTGTAATAATTTCTTTTGGCAATATACCTTTAACATCAAATAATACATAGATATCTTTTAAGTAATCCAATATATTCAGCTTTTCAAATTCTCTGTGTGCAACAGCTAAAATAGCAACATCATAAGGATAGTTTTTGTTTAAATTATTTAGAAGTTTAATTCCGTATTCACTCATAACATCACTTTTATCAGCCCAAGGGTCAAAAACATCCACTTTACAATTATGTTCTTTCAATTCATTTATTATATCCACAACTTTAGAATTTTTAATATCAGGGCAATTTTCTTTAAAAGTTATACCAAGAACTAATATTTTAGCATCATAAACAGGAATTTTTTTCTGTGACATTAACTTTATAACACGATGAGCAATAAAATACCCCATATTATCATTTATTCTTCTACCAGCAAGAATTATTTCTGGGTGATATCCAACTGCTTTTGCCTTATGAGTTAGATAGTAAGGATCAACTCCAATACAATGCCCACCAACAAGACCTGGCTTAAATGGTAAAAAATTCCACTTAGTACCAGCAGCTTCTAAAACACTTAGAGTATCAATACCTAATGCATCAAAAAGCATAGCAAGTTCATTAACAAATGCAATATTTATATCTCTTTGAGTATTTTCAATTACCTTAGCAGCTTCAGCTATTTTAATAGAATCTGCTCTATGCAATCCTGCTTTAACAATAACAGAATAAAGTTCATATATTTTTTGAAGAGTTTCAGGTGTTGAACCACTAACTATTTTTACAACATTTGTTAGCCGATGCTTTTTATCTCCTGGATTAATTCTTTCCGGACTGTAACCTACAAAAAAATCTTGATTTAATTTAAGTCCACTTACTTTTTCTATAACTGGTATGCACTCTTCTTCTGTACAGCCAGGGTATACAGTTGATTCATAGATAACAATATCGCCCTTCGAAATTACTTTACCAACTGTTTCACTTGCCTTGAGAAGTGGAGTTAAGTCTGGTGTGTTATATTTATCCACAGGTGTTGGCACAGTTATAATATACACACTACAATCTTTAATATCAATAATTTCATATGAAAATGTTAGATTTTTTGCTTCGGCAAATTCTTCTTGAGAAATTTCTAAAGTTTTATCATAGTGTTTTTTTAGTTGTTCAATTCTATATTTATTAATATCAAAACCAACAACATTGAAATGTTTACCAAATTCAACTGCAAGGGGTAAACCTACATACCCCAAACCTATTACTGCAATTTTTATTTTATCCATATTTTTATTATTACTTGTTAAACTTTATAATAATCTATTATTGTGCCAAACAAAGAGTCCTTTTGTTAGGAATAAACTATTATTTTTAGTACTAATTATGTTTTAATTCAATAAACAAGAAAGTAAGTTATCACTGATAAGTAAAAAAAGCTGCAGAATATTTCTCTTTTTCAAATGTCACTGATTATAAAGCAGAAATAGAATAATTTGATAAATGTAATTTTATTTTGCGTTTTGAATAAATCAAAAAAAATAAGTATTATTTTTCTAGGGTTATATTTAATAATTCCTTTACCTCATCTACATTGATATCCATAAAATTTGCAATTTGTTTGTTACTAAAATTATTTTTATATAAAGAATTTGCTAATTTTTTCTTGCCTTCAAGTAATCCTTCAAGTTTGCCTTTTTAGTACGCATTTTTTTAATTTTATTAAAACCTCTATCTAATCTTGCTGCTAACTTGGCTGGTTCTCCTTTTATATTTTCTACCTGTTCTTTTATTTCTTCTGGTATGTTTGGATTTGATGATAGTATTACTGTTAAATATTTCGTCAATGTTTCCCTTACTTCCTTTGATATATGATCTTTTATTATTTTAATATATTTAAGCAAATCTTCTAAACAATCTTCATCTATTTTTTCAATTGAAAAAATAAAGCTGCTTCATTCTTTTTTCCCTCTATCAACTCTCTTAATTGCACACTATCCAGCTGGGTTAAATCTATTAAAAAGTATTCAAATTTTGGAATATATCTCTCTACTACCCCTATATTCTTCTCTATCAATTCCGAAAATTCTCTCGAAGATTTTAATTTCTTTTAGCCATTATATATTACAATAGGCAAAACCGGCGGTAATGGGAAATCATATTTCTTTGTCTTTAATAAACTCTTGTAAAAAAGACAAATATAATTTAATAAATCCAGTGCCAGCCCTTTTTCATCTTTTCACTTAAATTCATATAACAAAAATAGGTAAATCTCTCCGTGCTTTAGTTTTATTTTTTGTATCAAATCTCCTGTAAATGTTTGATATTTTTTACTTATAAATTCTTTATCTAACAATTCGATAGTTTCAATTTGATTAAAAAGCTCTTCGCTTACAAATCCTTTTATAAAACTTTCTGCTACTCCCTTGTGCGAAAAATATTGCTTATAAAGCTTATCTTAAAAATGATGTAATGATAATTTAGCTATATAAGTCCAAATATCTTGGTGAAATATAATAATTATATTAAATATTTCAAAATTATTGTATTTTTGTTTTCTAAAAAACTATTTCTTTCTTATATTATTTTTGTTATCAACAATAATAAAGATAAAAAATGGTCATCGAGTATTTATAATGAAATATTTTGATAAACTTTTACTGACTCAGCAATGAACTCAATAAAAGTACTAGCAAAACTTTTCACATACATTCTTAGAATTACTCGACAACCATTAAAAATAATTCACTGAAAATTATTAATAATACAATTGAATTACTATTCTTATAATTACTCTTTTAGAATACTACTAAAATTCTTAAACAATTACAGCCTAATAATTTTTTATTTTTCCAAAAATTATTTAAAAATATTATATCATTGTTCAATTTTCCTTAAAAAGAACTTATACATTATTAATATTCAATACTCATAGCCGATATTCCAGAAAATGGATCAACAGGGAATGCCGGTAATGTATAAGTAAAATGAATTCCAAATGCTACACCTTTAAAGTTTGTACTACTATTTAATATTGGATAAGTTGATTTATTACCCTCTTTATCTTTAATATCTGCTTCAGCTATATTAGTTGTTAATTTATAACCAGCATAAACTCCAATCTGGAATTCTGGATTTACTAAATAGTTAAACGAAGCATCAAATTTTAAGCCCCAAGCTTTTAAGTCATATGTTGTTTCGTGATCTACTATAAATTTATAGTTATGTTTAAATGATAAGACATTATATCCATATCCTGCTCCTAATTCCAAATTCAATCGTTTTAACCAAAATTTTTTGGAAAGGGAGAAATATAGTGAGTAAGTGTACATATTAGAAATTTCATAAGAGTCATCTACATCAGCACCAAATACACCGCCACTTGCTTCTATATTAGCAAATGTTTGTGTAATTCCTGTAAGTTTTGCTAAATTCATAGAAAACATTACATCTAAACCGAAAGCAGATTTGATATCATCATTAAGAAATGTGAAATTATCTTTTGAAATATTCAATCCAAAGTATTTTGTTCTAAGTCCAATATCAATTCCTAAATTTGGTCTTTCAGAAAGGTATTGTCCTCTTTCAAAATTACCGCTGATATATGGTTTAAATAAAGTTGGATTGTAGCCTATTTTATCTTTATTATCTCCAATTTTTTCAGCACGGACAAATCCTATTTTCTTTTTTTGCAATTCACCTTTTTCATCTTCCATAACTTCTACAACATCATAACCATCATCTAATTCAACGCCTTCTTTCGTACCAATATTAACTTCTAAATAATTGTTAAATATACCTTTATCAACATTGGCAATTTCTCCAGCCAGGCTAAATTCTGGTATTTTTTTCATATCTACGGCCCAGTTTTTCACAAGTGTATTGCACGCTAACAATTTGGCATATTGTTTATAATCCAATTCTCTGTTTTTAATACGATATTTTTCACCCACAGTAGTTACTTCAATACCTACAAAAGGTACAACAACTTTGTTAACAGGTACAATTGAAAAATTTTTTGCATCTTTTGTATTTACTTTTAACCAAACTATAAAACCAGAAATACTAAATGTATATTTGCCATTTTCTTCATTTTCGGAATAGCTTGTGATAACTGGTAAATAAAGATATGCAGCATTATAAACTTTAAGAATATCCTCAGCAGTTATACCAGAAGTTTTCATTTTATCAACAATTGCACGAACTTTTTGTTCTTCTGTAAGATTTTCATTAGCACGGATTTCTTTAACATTTTCAAGCTCTTTTATTAAAAGATCTTTAACGGTTCTATCAAATAAAACAATTATTTCATTATAATCATAATCGCTCATTGTTTCTAAACCTGCCCTAAAATCTTCAAGAAACTCTTTAGGAAGAGTGTTATAATCAAATCTGTTTAAATGTATATGCTGGGAAATTCTATTATAGAGCATATTTTTCAATTCCTGATCGGGTTTTTGGGCAAAAACTATCTCACCAAGAGATGTAATTGATTTCCTGTAATATTTGCCATCTTGAGCAAACATACTAATTGTAATTAGCAAAAAAGTAACAAATGTTTTCATAAAATACCCCCAATTATTATAGTTTAATTTACAATATAATATACTTATATCAATCATTAAAAAAAAATAAAAAAAAGGGCTAACTAAAAACTAGCCCTTCAATATAATTGAAATTATTAAATACCAAAACTTACATTAAATCTAAATGTTCTTGGTTGACCAGGAACTACGCCATATCTATCAGCAGATGTAAAGTAAACTTTATCAAATACATTATCAATATTCAATCTTAATGAGATGAAATAATCCTGAGCAATTTTTGTATAATAACCTAAACCTAAATCAAATGTCATAACTTCTGGTAATGTATTTTTAATTTTAGCTACAAACACTTTACCTTGTTGAATTTGACCATTATAAACGTAATAACCATCATACCAATAACCATCAACTGGTAAATATCCTTCACCATCAAGAACATAATTTCTAGCAAAGTAGTGGCCACTAAAGTTAGCTGAGAAACCTTTATATTTGTATGATAATGTAATGTTGAAAATTGTTTGTGGTCCACTAGCAGTATGTTTATTTTTCAAATCTTCAAAATACATAACACCTTTTGAACCATCTGGCATGTAAGCATCACTATTGAAAATTCTTTTTTCAATAATATTACCATTAGCATCTCGTTTGTATTTTGCCTCATCAGCAACCTTAATCCATCTATTATCCATATATGTGAAAGATGATGATAATCTTAATCCTTTCAACTTTTTAGAAATTTTATCTAGTTTCCATTCGCCTTCAAATTCAAAACCTGTATTTCTTGATGTACCAATAAGTTCTGTTCTATTGCCGTCTCTATCGAAACCAGGTTCACCAGCTCTTGATACATCACGAATTCTTGCAGATTTGTTATCCCATAAAATGTAGAAAGTGTTTAATTTTAAGTTTTGGAATTTATCTTTCCAACCAAAGCTTAATTCGTATTGATTAGATTTTTCATCTTTAGCATGTGGTTGTAATATACCTTGATTATAATAAACCCCTAAATCAACTCTTCTTTCAGTATGAGCGAAATTAGCAAAAACATTGAAATTCTTTGTAACATTCCAGTTTATACCGAATTTTGGTTGCCAGAAGCCTCTTGATCTTGTTGCATTTATTAGATTAAATTCATACCAGTTCCATTGAGTACCTGATTGACCAATCATATAAAATTTACCATTTCTTTTGCCTTCATAAGTACCTACAGAAGGATTAGTAGCAGGGTCTACAGCATTTGGTAATCCTAAATTATTGGCAGTAGAGTCATGCAATTGTCTTCCGGTAGCGTTCTCACTAGGCATATTTTCTTTAAGGGTATAATCATAATGTACATATTGCAATGATGTCATGATATTGAATTTTTCATACAACCAATTACCTTGTATAAACAATGTATATTGTGGAACAGTACCGACATAATTTCTGTATTGTGTTACATATTGTGGGTCGTTTGCTAAATCCCACTCGAAAATATTACCTAAATCGCTCTTAGGATGTTTTAAATCTCCCTGTTTTACAAATCTACTAAATCTCTGAGCAAGCCCATTACCATCTCTAACAATATTACCTTGTTCATCTACAAACATATATTGCTGAGAAATACGAGTAAGTTGTTTTTTTTCATTTCTATAGAAAGAGTACCCAGCAGCATCTACAGAATCAGTAAAAATTGTAGCAAAGTGTCCGGGGTGATCTGCACGCCAATGTCTAAACTCTGCACCTAAGTTTAAATTCAAATGTAAATTATCTGTAAAAATATCAGCAAATTTGCGATTATAATTTAATATAACTCCTGTTTGTTTATGGAACGAATATGAAGCAGATTGATAAGCTCCTTTTAAGTAATATTTTGCAATAGTAGTATCATTTATATAACCATCATTACCATAAAACCAACCTGGTTGAGTATTGGCATCGCTATAATCTTTACCCAAAATACCACTCATTGGCACATAATAGTTTTCATACCCTGGTAAAGCAGGATATAATTTATTATAAACATTCATATCAAAAACTCTACCAGCTTTTGATAAACTTACCCCAGCTCCTCTACCCATTGAATAAAATGATGTTAAAGAAAGTGATGATACCCCTGGTTGAATTTCCCAATTGTAACTTAATTCAATTTGTGGTTTATGATAAAAATTATAAGCTAAATTAACATAATCTGGTCCAACAATCTCTCTTGTATCATCAAGCATTCCGTATGCTTCTTTTCCTGTTACAGGATTTTTATAATGTCTTAATTGTTCAACAAGTGATTTTGGTAAAAACCCAGAGGAGTTTGCATCATAGCCAAATAATTTAAAGTAAGCAGCGTGATTGCTATAAGAATAACCATGTCTTTGTGGTGCACCACTTATAGTAAGTTTAATTTGTTGTGTTTCTGTTGGGAAAAATGAAGAAGTGAAATAGTAATCCCAGCTTTCATATCTTGCACCAATTCTTGCACCATCGCTCATTTTTCTGCGGAAATTCAATTTAAATGCAAATTTATCATCGAATAACAAACCAGAATTGAATCTGATTGCATAAAGTTGATTGTAATTATTACCAATATTTGCTTGTCCTCTCAATTGGAATTTAGCATCTGCTTCATCTGTTACCATATTAAAAGAGCCACCAAATGAACCAGAACCATATAACGATGAACCTGCACCTCTTTGCACTTGAATATTAGAAACATTAGAAGATACAGACCCCCAGTTTGACCAATAAACTCTATTGGACTCAGGGTCATTTGTAGAAATTCCGTTTACCATCACCTGTACATATTCTTGAGAAAAACCTCTTACATAAACTTGTGATTCACCATTACCGGAACCATCTGTTGGTGCAGCAAAAACGCCAGCAGTTCCTTTAATTAATAGTGGCGCATCTTGTCCAGCTTGTTTTTCATCTAGTTGCTCTTTACCAATGTTGGTAAATGAAACGGGAGTTTCTCTTTCTTTTGCTCTTGAAGCTTCAACAACTGCTTCTTTAGTAATGATTGAAGTTGGATTTAATTCAAAATTCAAATCTTTAATATTACCTTTTACCTCAATTTCCTTTGTGAAAGCCTCAAATCCTACACAACTAACTTTTATAGTATATTTTCCGGCTGGAACATTTACTAATTTATAAACACCTTTTGCATCAGTTGCATCACCGTATCTTGTTTTTACAAGTTGTACATTGGCGGCTTGAATTGGTAAATCATCTTCTGTACTAGTTACTTTTCCAGTAATAGTATAGTTTTGTGCCCAAGCTATAGACACTAAAGACAATAATAGCAATAATTGCTTCAAGATTTTCATAATTTTCACCTATTTTAAATAACTTTTGGACTATTAAATTAATACATTTTTTTTAATAAAAAAAATTTTTTTTATCCTTTCTAAAAAACAATAGTTCTAAAAGAAAAAGTGAGTTTATTGTCTTCATTATTTTGGGCACTCTATATTTTAATATTTGTAATTTCCTAACTAAATATATTGATACATTATTAATTGCCTCAGGAGAATACTAATACATAACTTATTAATAGGCATACAAACATTTGATCAAAACAAGAACAGGTAATCATTTTTATGTTGATAAAACCAAAGAAGCATGTGAGTTGATTAAACAATATTATAAAACAATATTTTTTCACCCCCTTAGTGAATTTTAAGATAGTTTTAAAAAAAGCATCTAACCTATAGATATATAAACCAATTTAAGATTAATAAATATTGAAAAACCTTTTTTTTATTCTTTACTATTAACTTCTTATTTATTACAATTGAATTATTGACAAGTAAATATTTTTTTATTGTTTATAAAAATATCTTATTTTTCTTTTTTAAAAAAAAATTGTAAATTTATTATAAAAAATTAAAGAGATTAATATGAGCATTTTAAATTCACTACTACTATCTACTATTAAAATAATGCCCAAATCTGTAATCAGATACTTTGCAAGCAATTATATTGCTGGTGAATCATTAACAGATGCTATTAATGTTATCAAAAAATTGAAAAGTGAAGGTTTTGATACTACTATCGATTTATTAGGTGAATTTGTTGATAGCCATTTTTTAGCTATTAAATCGAAAGAGGATATAATTGATGATATTCGAACTATTGGACAATATAAATTACCAACTTATCACTCTTTAAAACTCACACAACTTGGTTTAGGTGTCAATGTTGAGCTATGTGAAGATAATCTTACACAAATTTTAACTGCAGCAAAAGAAAATAATGTTTTCGTAAGAATTGATATGGAAAATACACCTTACACTTCTTTAACACTAGAAATCTACAAAAGAATGCGTAAAAATTTTGATAATATCGGTATAGTGTTACAAGCATATTTGTATAGAACAGAAAAAGATATTGAACAACTAAAAGAATACCAGCCTAATGTTCGTTTGGTTAAAGGTATTTATATCGAAGAACCAAAAGATACAATCAAAGATAAACAAAAAATTAGAGATAATTATTTAAAATTATTAGATAAAATGCTTGAATATAAATTCCATGTTGCAATCGCTACACATGATGACTATTTAACTGATAATGCAAAAGAGTTGATTAAAAAATATAGTTTATCTAAACAAGATTATGAATTTGAAATGCTTTTAGGGGTAAGGAATAAACTTAGAAATCAATTAAGAGATGAAGGACATAGAGTTGTAATTTATGTACCTTATGGTATCGATTGGTATGGCTACTCTATAAGACGATTTAATGAAAATCCATCTGTAGCAATGCATGTATTTAAGAGTATATTCCATATAAACTAGAATTTTACATATTTTTAAAATATTCAGAAAAAAACGAAGGAAAAGCTTTATAATCTAGTGAAAATGTTTTACCAGATTGGTATATTTTATAACCGCGGTAAGCAATCATAGCGGCATTATCGCCACAGTATGACAAATCCGGAAAAACAACTTGTTTTTTGTATTTATTACCAATTTCCAAAACTTGTTCTTTTAAATATTTATTGGCAGCTACACCGCCCACAACAGAAATTGAATTAAAATCGAATTCTTTAAGTGCAAGTTCAATTTTATTTGTTAGTGCTGTTATGGCTGCATATTCAAATGATGCACAGATATTATTTATATCTTCTTGTGGAATGTTGCCGTCCGGATAATTTCTTTGCACATGATACAAAACAGCCGTTTTTATGCCACTGTAGGAAAAATCGTATTTGTTTTTTAATTCAGAAATTGGGAATTTGATTGCAGAACGCTTCCCTGATTCTGCAGCTTTTGAAATTGCTGGACCGCCGGGGTATCCTAAGCCAAGTAATTTAGCAACTTTATCAAATGCTTCGCCTGCCGCATCATCTACAGTTGAGCCTAATTTAATAATTTCGTAGTCACTTAAAACATTTAAAAGCATTGTATGACCACCTGATACAACAAGTGTTAACACTGGAAATTGTGGCTTAGGTGTCATTAGAAAGCTGGAAAAAATATGACCTTCAATATGGTTTACTGGTATAAATGGTTTTCCTGTTGAAAATGCAAGTCCTTTTGCAAACGTTAAACCTACAAGTAAAGCACCGATAAGCCCTGGTCCCGCGGTTGCTGTTATTATATCTATATCATTAAGTGTAAGATTTGCTTCTTTCACTGCCTGATCTAAAAGTGGCTTAATTGTTTGCAAGTGTGCACGGCTTGAAAGTTCTGGAACAACTCCACCATAAAGCTTATGAAATGATTGGGAATAAATTAAATTTGTCAATACTTTATCGTTTTCCAGTATAGCAACTGATGTTTCATCACACGAAGATTCTATGCCTAATATATACATAATTTTTTTTATTTTTGTAACAAAAATATGGAATTTTTATAACTTTTTGAAATTTTAATTTGTTTAATAATTAAACAATGGATTTATAATGAAAACTAAAGAAGAAATACTCGATTTTCTTGAGTTGATTGTTAAGATATTAAAGTTTAATAACGAAAATCCTTTCAAGATTAAATCATTTGAAAATGCTATTGATATAATCTTTTCAACTGATGAAGTAATAGTTAAAAATATGATAAATAACAGAGAATTAGAAAATATTGATGGTATTGGTAAAGGAATAAGTCAAACTGTTTATGATTTTTATTTCGATAACAAGAGAGGTATTATAGATAAATTTTTAGAAAACTATCCCGAAACTGTTTTCGATTTATTTAAAATCAAAGGATTAGGACCTAAAAAAATATCACAAATTGTTGGTGCTTTTGGTATTAAAAGTTTGGATGATTTATTAAATATAGTTCAAGATAATGATGGTACTAAATATCAAAAACAGCTAAAAAAAGTTATTTCAAATAATGTGTGGAATACTTTAGTTCCACAAATCAAGTTTTTAAAATCGAGTATGAATAAACTTCTTTATCCGTTTGCATTGAAAAAAATAGAAAAACTTATAAATTTCTTAGAAAAAAGTGAGAGTGTAGTAAAAATTGATATAACGGGTGAATTAAGAAGATATCTTCCTGTTATCTCGAAATTAGAATTAGTTGTGCTTGCAAATTCTGATATTGAAGATTATTTAAAAAGTTTTATTGATGATACAATCACAAAATCAACAAAAATAATTTTTGATAAATCAATTCAATATTTTGAGTTTGTATTTGATGGCTATCTTACTATTTTATATATGGCTAAACAGGATGATTTTAGCGAAACATTGAAATTAACAACACCTGACGAAAATTTTTTATCAAAGATAAATGATATAGAAATTCTTGATAAAGTTATTCCAGAAATGCAAGAATTGGAAAATGTAGATAAATTGGATAGACCAATATCTAGTATAATTAGCAATAATGATATTCAAGGGATATTACATTTCCATACAAATTGGAGTGATGGACATAATTCAATAAATGAAATGTTTGATGTAATTCAGGATATGGGATTCAAGTATGCAGGAGTTTGCGACCACAGTAAGTCATCTTTTTATGCTAATGGATTAAACGAAAAAAGAATTGAAGAACAACACAATGTTATTGATGAATTACAAAAAATCTATAAAATTAAATTATTAAAGGGTATTGAATGTGATATATTATTGGATGGTTCTCTGGATTATTCTAATGAAATCTTAAAATTATTCGATTTTCTTGTAATATCTGTTCACAACTTTTCTTATGATGCCGATGAAAAAGCTTATACCAAGAGAATCATTAAAGCAATCGAAAATCCTTACTCTAATATTTTGGGGCATCCTACAGGTAGATTGTTACTTACTCGTTTGCCTTATCCTGTTGATATTTATAAAGTAATAGATGCTTGTATTGAGAATAATGTAATCATTGAAATTAATTCTACTCCATCGAGAATGGATTTAGATTGGAAATATTTATATTATGCAATGGATAAAGGTGCTAAGTTTATAATAAACAGTGATGCCCATGCAACATACGAAATACATAATATTTATTATGGTATCAAAGCTGCTAGAAAAGTTGGTTTACCAAAGGAAATGGTAGTTAATACTTATGATTTTGATAATTTTCTTGCATCATTAAAAAAGTGATTTTTGGAATACAAAAAAAATATTGTTAATTTACAAATTTGTAAAAAAGATTTTAGAAATGAGTAACGCACTTTCAAATATTCAAAACTTTCTGGATGATGAGCTAAAGGAATTTAACAAAAGACTTAAAAAAGATATTTCCAGTAAAGTATTAATTGTAGATTTAATTACTAAATATATACTTTATACCAAGGGCAAACAATTAAGACCACTTTTAGTGCTCCTTTCTGCAAAAGTTTGCGGCGGTATAACCGAAAGAACATATCGCGCAGCTTCTTTAGTCGAAATTTTACATACCGCTACATTAGTTCATGACGATGTTGTAGATGAAGCTGAAAAAAGACGAGGTTTCCCATCATTGTATTATATATGGAAAAGCAAAGTTTCTGTTTTAATGGGCGATTATCTACTTTCTAAAGGACTTATGGTTGCTGTTGATAATGGTGATTATGATTTTTTGCAATCTATAACTCATACTGTTAAAAGAATGGCCGAGGGAGAACTCTTACAGATAGGAAAAGCTAAAAAGCTAGATCTGGATATTGATACATATTATAAAATTATCTCAGATAAAACGGCTTCTTTAATTTCTACTTGTTGCGAAGTTGGTGCTATGAGTGCAAGTAATGATCAAGAATTGAGACTTAAATTAAAAGAAGTAGGTGAAGCTATAGGAATTGCATTTCAGATAAAAGATGATATTTTAGATTTTGTTGGGTCATCTTCTGGTAAAAATAAAGGTGCTGATCTTAAAGAAAAGAAGTTTACACTTCCATTACTTTATGCACTTTCAGTAGCAGAGAAATCTGAAGCTAAAAAAATCAAGTATCTTATAAATAAGAAAAATATTTCATCTTTTGATACTGTGCTGGAATTTATTAACAAGTATCAAGGACTTGAATACGCTCAGAAGAAAGCCGAAGAAATAGCAGAACAAGCAAAAAAAACTATTTGTAGTATTACTGATGACAAATCGGCTAAACTTTTTTGCGAGCTAATTGATTTTATTGTAACCAGAAATAAATAATGAAAAACTCTATAATTTGCAAATATTGCAATTCTGAAAATCCATTTTACAACTTAAACTGTTCTAATTGTAATGCATATCTAAGAGATAAAGTTCCAAATATAGATTTTTGGAAAACTTTTTGCGGAATTATCTTTAATCCAATTGAAACATTCAATTTGATTATTTTTGCAGAAAAGAAGAATTATGTTCTAATTTTCAATATATTGAATTCTATTGCAATTTTTTTTGCTTCTCTTATATTCTCAAATCTAACAATTAATATCAAAGATACTTACGCTCATAATTTTATTAGTTATAACTTAATATTTTTATGGTTTTGTGTTTTTTTATCAATTAATTTAATCTATATTTTGAGTTATTTAATTTTTAAAATTTACCAAAAATTCAATAGATTTTTTTTAAGAATAAAAGATTATTTCACTGTTGCGATATATTCAAATTTGCCTATAATTTTATGGAGCTTTATAATATTTCCTATATCATTGGCCACATTGGGAGAAACTCTAATAAATTGGTATCCAGCACCTTATTTATATAAACCATTAATATTTTATACTTTACTAGTATTGAGCGTATTATTTTTTATTTATAATATTGTTTTGTATGCAATTGGAATTTTTAGTTTAATCAAGCGAAAACTTATAGCTACAATTATGTCTTTAATTTATCATGCATTGATTTTGGGTGTTATGATGTATTGTTGGATACTTGTAATTAATTTATATAGATATTAAAATTTAAAAAATTATAGTGATATGAAATATCAAAATAAGAATAATTAGTTTGAAGGTATAAAAATGATAAAAAAAACAGATATACTAATAATAGGTACAGGAATAGCAGGACTATTTGCTGCTTTGAAATGTGCTAGTTATGCACAAGTAACAATCGTTACTAAAAAACAAAAATCTGATTCTAATACAAATTATGCTCAAGGTGGAATTGCAAGCGTGATGGACCCAAATGATAGTTATGATAAACATATTCAAGATACTATCATTGCAGGTGCTAATCTTGGAAATATTAAAATGATTGAAATACTTGTTAAAGAAGGACCAGATAGAATTAAAGAATTAATACAACTTGGTACACGTTTTACAACTAAAGATGGGAAATTGGATTTAGCAAGAGAAGGCGGCCACTCTATGCACAGAATAGTTCACGCAGATGATTTAACTGGTGCAGAAGTTGAAAAAGCTTTACTCAAAAAAGTTCAAGAACACCCTAACATAGAATTATATGAAAATCATTTTACTATTGATTTGATTACAGAACATCATATAAAACATAAAAGAAATGCTCCTATTGAAAACAGAAATTGCTGGGGTGCTTATGTCCTTGATACAAATAAAAATCAAGTTATAACATTTTTGTCAAAAGTTACTATTTTAGCTACTGGCGGAGCTGGACAAGTTTATCAACATACAACCAATCCAAGAATTGCAACCGGCGACGGATTTGCAATGGCTTATCGTGCTGGAGCAAAAATTGGAAATATGGAATTTATTCAATTTCATCCAACTGCATTTTATTCTCCTATTAAAGAATCTATATTTAGCAATGCATTTTTGATATCCGAAGCAGTGCGTGGTTTTGGGGCGAAGTTGGTAAATTCAAAAGGCGAACAATTTATGCATAAATATGATGAACGCAAAGAATTAGCCCCACGTGATATTGTTGCACGTTCTATTGATAACGAATTGAAAAAATCCGGTGATAATTGTGTATTCCTTGATATATCGCATAAAAATAAAGATGAGATAATCGAACACTTCCCAAATATTTATAAGCATTGTTTAGAAAAAGGTATTGATATTACAACAGATTTAATTCCTGTTGTGCCAGCAGCCCATTACACATGTGGAGGTGTAGTAGTCGATGAAAATAGTAAAACATCTCTGGAAAATTTATATGCCTGTGGAGAGGTTTCAATGACTGGAGTTCACGGTGCTAATAGATTAGCATCTAACTCTTTATTAGAAGCGTTGGTATTTTCCCATCGAGCAGCGATGAATATTAGAGATACTATAAAAAACAAATTTATTTGCAAGTATGATGTACCGGCGTGGGATGAATCCGAAACTATTACTGCAGAAGAAAAAGTGCTTGTCTTTCACTCTATTAATGAAGTTAAACAAGTAATGTGGGATTATGTTGGTATTGTGAGGTCCAATTTAAGATTAGAAAGGGCTTTTACAAGAATACATAACCTGTATGTTGAAAACGAAGAACTTTATAAAAAGACTAAAATTTTCGAGGAGTTACTCGAGTTAAGAAATTTAACAGCTGTTGCTCATATGATTATTAAATGCGCTCGTGCTAGAAAAGAAAGTAGAGGACTTCATTATAGCATTGATTATGAAAAAGAAATATTACCTCCACAAGATACTATAATTGTTAATAGAAATTATTAAAAGTTAATCAATATACAAAGTTTCATTATAGGTCCCAGGCGAAATATTAATAATTACATAGTAACCATCTTTTCTAGATTGTGTACCAGCTTTTGCTTCTGGT
>Ga0209720_1001891_pt1 | contig 16607 bp, 16 predicted proteins | sample AD_JPNMR3_MetaG_FD_184426 | JGI IMG/M metagenome (GOLD analysis project Ga0209720, IMG submission 184426) | Active sludge microbial communities of municipal wastewater-treating anaerobic digesters from Japan - AD_JPNMR3_MetaG (SPAdes) (version 2) | ecosystem: Engineered > Bioreactor > Anaerobic...
TAGCAATTTCTGGTGCTTTTTTTTGAGCAATTTCAGTTGCTTCCCTAACTTTATCAACGAGAGGGTGAGAAGCGCTTCCTTTAGTAGAAAAAGAAAGCATCGCTACTCTTGGTTCCCAGTTAAAAAATCTTTTGGCGGTCCTTGCAGTAGTAATTGCAATATCAGCCAGACATTGTGGTTGAGGATTTGGGCTGACTGAAGCATCAGCAAAAATTAACTTCCCATTTTCTCCGCCTTCGTAATTTGGGATTTCCATCAAAAAATAAGAAGAGGGGATGGAAATTCCCTTTTCAAGCCCAACCACTTGGGTAGCCACAGTAAGAACTTCAGCGGAAGTAAAAATTGCACCACCAATCATTGCATCAACTTTATTAGTTTTTAACATCATTGCTCCAAAATACAAATGGTGCAAAATCATATTTTGAGTTATTCTTAAGGGGAAACCAGTGATTCTTGACAATTCTTGCGAAAGTTCTTCTTTTTCTTTCGAGATTTCCGGATTAATAATTTCAAGGCCTTCAATATTTTTCTTACTTATTAAAATAGGTTCAGCAATTTCTTTTTCTTTTAAAATTTTAGCAGCAGAGATAATTCTTTCATCTTCTCCTTCTGGGAAAATTATTTTTTTCATATATTTTTTTGATTAATTTTAGAGTTTCTTTAGCGATCATTAGTTCTTCGTTCGTTGGAATTACCAATATTTCGACCTTTGATGCTTTTTTAGAAATAATAACCTCGTTTTTTTTATTTCTTTTTTCATCAATTTCTGCTCCCAAGTATTTTAAATGCGTAACTACGTCTTTTCTAAACCTTACTGCATTTTCTCCGATGCCGGCAGTAAAAACAAGAACATCTAATCCTCCTAAGAGCGTGACATATCCTCCAATATATTTTAGCACACTTCTTAAAAAGAGTTGGTAAGCTAATTTTGCTTTTTCATCTTTTCTTTCCAAAATTTCTTTAAAATTGTTTGTGTCGCAAATTCCAAGAAAGCCGGATTTTTTATTTAAAAGATTATCTACTTCATTTGCTGTATATCCTAAATTTGAAATTAAATACAAAGGAATTGCAGGATCAATACTGCCAGAGCGAGTCGTCATTATGAGTCCTTCAAGAGGAGTAAAACCCATTGAAGTATCGATTGGTTTTCCATTTTTTAAAGCAGTAATTGAACTTCCTCCGCCCAAATGGCAAGTAATTAAATTTTTGATTTTTTTACCCAAAATTTTTTCTGCTTTCTGTGAAATATAGCTATGAGAAATACCATGGAAACCATATCTTCGAATTTTTTCTTTTTGATAAAGTTCATAAGGGATAGCATACAGATAACCTTCCGGCGTTAAAGATTCATAAAAACCAGTATCAAAAACCGCTACATTTTTTGCCCATGGTAATAATTCTTGGCAGGCCTCAATTCCAGCAATATTTGGAGGATTGTGTAAAGGAGCTAATTTCGCATAATCTTTTATTTTTTTAAGAACATTTTTATTTATTAAAACAGGTTTCCTCAAATCTTCGCCGCCATGAACTACTCGATGGCCAACAGCTTTAATATCAGATAAGTTTTCGATCTTTCCAGAACCAGAAATGTTTTTAAAAATTCTTTCAAGAGCTTCATGATGATTTTTTACTCCATCTTTTGTTCCAATTCCTGCTTCTTCTCCATTGTCAATTTTTTCCAGTTTTTCGTTAAAGAGAGAATATTTGATAGAGGTTGAGCCGGAATTTAAAACTAAAATATTTTTTTCCATATTTTTATTTAATTTTAATTTTATTTAATAAAAAATTTTACTTTTTTTTGATAGTTTTTGCAAGGATAAAAAATAAATTTGAATTTTTCTAAAAATTATCTATAATTTTCTTTTATAATATTAAAAAGAATAAAAAACCTATGAAAAAACCATTAGTTATCATATTTTTAGGAAGACCGGGATCTGGTAAAGGAACTCAAGCTAGACTCTTGAGAGAAAAATTGGGTCTTGATTATATAGGAAGTGGTGATCTTTTAAGAGAAAGAAAAAAGAAAAAAGATTTTACTGGCCAAAAAATCGCAAAAACCATTGATAGTGGAGGATTAGTTCCTACTCCAGTAATTTTTAAATTATGGCTTGATAAATTTGAAAATTTAAAAATGAAAAAAAAATTAAATGGCTTCATTATTGATGGAAGTCCTCGAAAAATTTTAGAAGCTTATTTAATAGACGAGGCTTTGGAATGGTATGAATGGAATAAAAACCTCAAGATTTTCTTAATTAAAATTTCAGCCAAAGAATCTTTAGATCGTCTAACAAAAAGAAGACAATGTGAAAAATGTGGAAGAATTATTCCTTTTGAGGGAGAATTTAAAAAATTAAAAGCTTGCGATAAATGTGGAGGGAAATTGATAAATCGACCCGATGACAATCTTCAATCAATCAAAAAAAGATTAGATGAATATAAAAAAGAAACAATGAAAGTAATCCGTTACTACAAAAAAGAAAAAAGATTAATCGAAATAAAGGGTGAACAGTCAATTAACAAAGTTTTTGAAGAAATGATGAAGTACATTAAATAAAATTTCTAATTTCTAATTTTTAATTTCTAAACCTTATTTGTTTAAAATTTAAAAATTTAAAATTAAAATTTTCAATGTTATGCTTACTTTAAAATCTCCTGGAGAGATAGAGGTAATGGCAGAAGGCGGTAAACTTCTTGCGGGAATAATGAAAAAATTAGAAGAAAAAGTGAAAGCCGGTGTCCCTACAAAATTTTTTGATGAGCTCGCTGAAGAGCTTATTTTTAAATGTGGGGGAGAACCAAATTTTAAAGGAGAAGGTGGTTTTCCTGCAACTATTTGCACTTCTGTGAATGAAGAGATTGTTCATGGAATTCCTTCTGAAAGAATTTTAAGGGAAGGAGATATTCTTTCTTTAGATATTGGAATGAAATACAAAGGATATCATTCTGATATGGCAGTAACAGTACCAGTTGGCAAGGTTTCTTCAGAAGCTCAGCGGCTTATCCGAGTGACAAAAAAAGCTTTAAAAAGAGGGATTAAAAAAGCAAGAATTGGAAATACATTAGGTGATATCGGAAATACTATTCAAAGATATGTTGAATCTCAAGGATTTAATGTTGTAAGAGAACTTTGTGGTCATGGCATTGGCAAAGAACTTCATGAAGATCCCCAGGTTTTAAATTACGGAAAAAGACATAAAGGGTTAAAAATTCAAGAAGGAATGGTTTTTTGCATAGAACCAATGGTAACCATTGGTGATTGGCGAATTAAAAGATCAAAAGATGGACAAGGCTTTGAAACCAAAGATGGATCCCTCTCTTGTCATTTTGAACACGAAATAGCAATTACGCAAAAGGGGCCAAGAATTTTAACAAAAGAGTAATGAAAATACATCAATGAATGCCGAATTCTTTACGAATATTTATTGAGATATGAAGCTAGGAAATAGTAACTTATTTTTATAAATGATTTAATTTTGCAAAGCTTCTTTTTAGATGATCATTAATTTTTTCCAAAAAATCTCCACTTTTTCCGCCGAGAGATACATTTCTTTTTTTTATTTCTTCTAAAATTTCATTTTCTGAAAGATTATCTTTCTTAATTTCAAGATAAACTTTCCCCACAAATTGGGCATTATGAGCATCAGAACCAGCAGTAAAAAAAAGGTTTGATTTTTGGGCAAAACTTAAAGCTTTTTCATTTCCATTGCCAACAACTGAAGCATTTAAAACTTCTATTCCCAAACTAAAATCTCGATACTCATCAGTTAATTGCTTTAAATTTCCTTTAAAATTACATAAAAAGCCAAATGGATGAGCGAAAACTGCCATTCCTCCTAATTTTTCAATCTTTTTAATTGTTTCCTTTGCTGAAAGATTATTTTCTATTTTTTCTTTAACATTAATTCCCAAAATATCTCCTTCCTTGCTTTTGATTTCAATGCCTGGTATAATCAATATTGATTTATCAAAAGCAAAACGAAGAGCCTCAACAGCTCCTTTCGTTTCATTATGATCAGTAATGCAAATGCAGTTAAGATTTTTTGATAAGGCGGTCTTTACTATTTTTTGAGGAGAATCAAGACCATCATAAGAATAAGAAGTATGAATATGAAGATCGCAAAGCATAAAATTAATTTCTAATTTTAAATTTCTAATTTTTAAAATTTATCAATTATTATTTAAAATTTTTTAAAAATTCTATAATCGAAGATTGAAGATTTATAAGATCTTTTTGTATCACATTTTTAATTAAATTTCCATATTTATGGCAAAATCTACCCTTGAAGAAATAAGAAAACAGCGAGAAGAAAAATTAAAAAACCTGCGGAAGGCCGGAATTAATCCCTATCCTCAAAAAGCAATTTCTCGATTACCAATTAATGAGGTGCTTTTGAATTTTGAAAAATTAAAAGGGAAAGAGTTAACCTTAGTTGGAAGAATTAAGAGTATAAGAGAACATGGTGGTTCAACTTTCCTTCATTTTGAAGATGGAAGTGGAAAAATTCAAGCATTTTTGAGGAGAGACAAACTAGGAAAAGAACAATATCAATTCTTTTTGGATAATTTTGATATCGGTGACTTTGTTTTAATAAAAGGAGAACTTTTCGAGACAAAAAGAGGCGAAAAAACAATTGAAGCAAAGGAATATCAAATGCTTTCAAAAAGCCTTTTGCCATTGCCTGAAAAATGGCATGGCTTACAAGATGTTGAAGAAAGATTTAGAAAAAGATATCTTGACCTTTTAATGAATCCCGAAGTTAGGGAAAAGTTTGTCTTACGATCAAAAATTATTTCTGAAATTAGAAAATATTTAGAAAAAGAAGGATTTATTGAAGTTGAAACGCCAATCTTACAGTCAATTCCCGGGGGAGCGGCAGCTGAACCTTTCAAAACTCATTTAAATGCTCTTGATATAGATTTATATTTAAGAATTGCGCCAGAGCTTTATTTAAAAAGACTTTTAGTTGGAGGATTTGAAAAAGTTTTTGAAATTGGTCGAGTGTTTCGAAACGAAGGAATGGACAAATCTCATAATCCAGACTTTACCACTCTTGAATTCTATTGGGCTTATGTTGATTATGAAGTATTAATGGAATTTTCAGAAAAAATGCTTGAAAATATAGTTACCAATATTTTTGGTTCTCCAAAAATTACTTATCAAGGGAAAGAAATTGATTTTACTACGCCCTTTGAGAGAGTAGATTTTTTCGCGCTCTTAACGGAAAAAATTGGTGCCGAGCCACAAAAATTAAAAGATGAAGAACTTCAAAAAATAGCTGAAAAGCTTAAAATTCCAACTGAAAAAAAATCTCGAGCAAAACTTCTTGATGATATTTTTAAAAAAGAATGCAGGGAAGAAATTCTTAGCCCTACCTTTGTTCTTCATCAACCTATTGAACTTACACCTCTTGCCAAGAGAGACGAAAAAGATCCAAGTAAAGCTGCGCGTTTTCAATTGGTAGTGGCTGGTTGGGAATTGATTAATGCTTTTTCAGAGTTAAATGATCCAATAGAAGAAAAGAAAAGATTTGAAGAAGAAGCAAAAGCTCGAGAAAAAGGAGAAAAAGAAACTCATCCGTTTGATGAAGATTATATTGAAGCGCTTGAATATGGAATGCCACCAGCAGGAGGGCTTGGAATGGGAATAGATAGGCTTTGTGCTCTTTTAACTGATTCTAAAACATTAAGAGAGATTATTCTTTTTCCCCTGATGAAACCCCAGAAATAAAAAAAATTTTAAAAAATAAAATCGAAGAGTTAAATTTTAGCTCTTCGATTTTAATTTGAGCGTTAAATTATAAATATTGCCAGCCCCCATTACTATCACCACATCATTTGGTTGCAAAATTTTTCCTAAAAATTTCGGAATGTCTTTCATATTTTTAATAAACATAATTTTTTTAGTTTTTGATTTTTTCTCCCATCTCTTTTGAATAGCTTCCGCTAATTCTTTTGACCTTACAATTTTTCCTTTTTCTCTGCCAGCTACTCCGTAAATTTCAGTTAAGATTAAAAGATCCGCCTCGTCAAAACATTTAACAAAATCCTTAAATAATAATTTTGTTCTTTGATATTGGTGAGGTTGAAAAATTAAAATAATTCTTTTACCAGGAAATTTTTCTCTAGCTGCTTTTAAAGTAGCTTTTATTTCGGTTGGATGATGTCCATAATCACTAATTAGTTTATAACTTATAGCTTGCGGCTTTTTAGACGTTTTCAATTTTGCATTAAATACTTCAAAACGACGCCAAGCTCCGTGATACTCAGAAAGCGCCTTAAAAGTAATCTTATCTGGAATTTTTAAAATCCTAGCACAGGTTAAAGCAGCTAAAGCATTTGAAACATTATGTTCTCCTGGTATTTTTAAAATTTCTTTTAACTTTTTCACGTCTTTCTTTTGCGAAAGAGAATATTTAAAAATTAAAAATTTAAAATTAGAAATTAGTAATTTTTGAATATTTTTGTCATCTTGATTCGCTACCAAATAGCCACCCTCTGGTAAATGAGAAATAAATCTTTTAAATGCTTTTAAAATATTTGTAAGGTTTTTATAATAATCAAGGTGGTCTTTATCAATTGTTGTCAAAACAATAATTTGTGGCCAATAATTCAAGAAAGAACCAGCATACTCATCAGCTTCAATAATTAAAATTTTGGAATTTGGAAGGGCGAAGAGAACTTCGTTCTCTTCTTCCGGTGAAGCTTTAGCCGAGACGCGAGAAGAATGAAATTCTTTGAGCATCTCGTTTTGCTGTTGCAAAACTCGATTTTGGAATTTGGAATTTAGATATCCTCCCATTCGAAAATTATTATTTCCAAATTCTTTTAGCTTTGTGCCAATAATAACTGTTGGGTTAAACCCTGCTTTAATAAAGATTAAACTAATCATTGCTGTTGTCGTTGATTTTCCATGGGTTCCGCAAACAGCAATGGTGAAATATTGTTTGGTTAGCTCGCCCAAAGCTTCTGGATAAGATAAAATCTTTAATTGCCGAACTTCCGCCTGAGAGCAGGCAGGAGAAGAGAACGAAATTTTTTTCGTCCTTGAACTTTTAATTTTTAAACGTTGTGCTTCTTTTAACTCCGGGTTGTTTGATGGGGTTGCTGGGGTATAAATAACCAAATCAACATCTTTTGGAACATTTTTAGCTTTATGCTTCCCAATATAAATATTTACTCCTTTTTTTCGAAGATTCTTTGTAATTTCGGATTCAACCAAATCAGAACCGCTGACTTGATTGCCAGTTGCTAAATAATATTGAGCTAAAGCAGAAACCCCAATTCCACCAATGCCGATGAAATGAACTATCATAATTAATTTCTAATTTCAAATTTCAAATTTTTAAACAGTACGATTTAATTTCATTTTTTAAATATTTTTTATTTCCTTACATTTTAGAGGCAATCTTTGAAAATATTAAAGTTAATTCATGTGCTTCTTTTGATAAATTTTTACATTCTTCTATTTTTTCCGGATTAGATTTTAAAATCATTCTTAACCAATGTTGTGTTTCGTTCGCTTCTTTTCGACAGATATAAATTTTATTTCTAAAGTCTTTTTTAGAAATCGCTTGATTGGCTTCTCTATAATTTGCTCCCACACTTGTTGCCGATCTTACTAATTGAGAAATTAAAGGTTTGTTTATTACATTCTGAGGCAATTTTTTAACAAAATCAATAATATTTTCTCCAAACCTTGCCGTACGTTCTTCTAAATCGTATTTCATGTTTTTTAAAAAAATAATGTTTAAAGTTTAAAAATTAAAAATTATTTTAGAAAGGCACTTTCTAAAATTTTGTATTCCGCTCCTTCTCTTTTTAGTTTGCTTTCCATTAAAGCAATTTCTTTTACTCTAAAAGTTAAATCTATTTTTTCTTCAGTTTTTTTGCCAGAGAGTTCTTTTCCTTTTGCTCGAGCTAAGGTTAAATGAGGGAGAAAAGAATACTTTTCATCAATAAAAATTCCTGCACTTTTTAATTCTTGCTTTAATTTTTCAACGAAGTTTAAAAATTCATTATTTACTTTTCCTTCTGCCCAAACTAATCTTGGTTTCTTAGGGTCTGGTCCTAAAGAAATTTTTGTTAGATTTAAAAAAAATGGCGAAAAATTTTTATTTGTGGTTTCTTTTAAAATATCTTTTATTTTTACTAAATCTTTTTCTTCTGTCCAACCGAGGAAAGCTAAAGTTAAGTGAAGATTTTGAGGTGGCGTCCACCTCAAATTTTCTCCAAATTTCTTTTGCAATTTTTTGGATAAAAGTTCTTCTTTGATCTCTTTTGGAATTAACGCCGCAATAAAAAGACGAGGCATATGAATTTTAATTTTATATTATAACATTTCTTGCATAAACTAAGAAATTTTATTAAAATAATAAATTATATGAGAGAAGCAATTCTTTATAAAAAATTAGAAAAAGATGATTTAGTTCAGTGTCAAGCCTGTCAGCACTATTGCGCCTTAAAGCCAGGCGAAAGAGGAAAGTGTGGAGTTAGGGAAAATAAAAATGGTAAGCTTTACAGTCTTGTTTATGGCAAGATTGCGGCTTTAAACATTGATCCAATTGAGAAAAAACCTTTTTTCCATTTTATGCCAGGAACAGAAACTTTTTCTTTTGGAACAGTGGGATGTAATTTTTCCTGCAAAAGCTGCCAAAATTGGGAACTTTCTCAGTCTCCTAAAATTACCGGAAAAATTCAAGGCGATGCGATGACTCCAGAAATGATTATAGAAAACGCAATTCGTTATCAGTGTCCAAGTATTTCCTATACCTATAATGAACCTACTGTTTTTTTAGAATTTGCCCTTGAAACAATGAAATTAGCAAAAAAACGAGGGCTTCGAAATTTATGGGTTTCCAATGGTTTTATGTCTAAAGAAACAGTTGATATTATTAGTCCCTATCTTGATGCTATAAATATTGATCTTAAGGCTTTTTCAGAAAAAGATTATCAAGAATATTGTGGCGGTCGGCTTAAACCAGTGCTTAATAATATTAAAACTTTAAAACAAAGAAAAATTTGGGTAGAAATTACAACCTTGGCTATTCCAAGAGTTATTAATGAAAAGGTTTTTCATCAAATGGCTAAATTTATTAAAGAAGAAGTAGGGAAGGAAACCCCTTGGCATATTTCAAGATTCTTCCCAGAAATTTCTTGGCGTTTACGTCATCTTTATGCAACCCCTCTAGATCTCGTTCAAAAAGGTTGTGATATTGGAATAGCAGAAGGGCTTTTGTATGTTTATGGAGGAAATGTTCCAGGACTCGCCTCAGAAGATACTTATTGTCCAAAATGCCATCAAAAAATGATCGATCGAACTGGCTATATTATTGAACGGAAAGACAAAAATGGTAAATGTTCAAATTGTGGAACAGATTTAGATATTATTGAATAATTTATGTTAAATTTTGCCGCTATCACTCCTCATCCCCCGATTATTATTCCTACTATTGGTCAACTACCCGATCTTGAGAAGGCAAAAAGCACAATAGGAGGAATGCAAAAATTAGCTGAGGAATTTGCAAAAGTGAGACCTTCCTCGATTTTAATTATTTCTCCCCATGGTCCAGTAGATTTTTATCAATTTACTATTAATATCGCGCCTTCTTTTACTGGTCATTTTTTTGATTTTGGCGATTTTCAAACTGAATTAGCTTTTAGAAATAATAAAAAATTAGTTGGAGAAATTGAAAAAGTATGCGAAAAAAAGAAAATTCTTTTAAGAAAAGTAATTATTGAAGAAATTGATTATGGAGCGTTAGTTCCTCTCTATTATTTATCTCAAAATTATCAAGAATTTAAAGTTGTTCCTTTGGCTTATTCGTTTTTAGATATTAATACTCATTTTAAATTTGGAAAAGTTTTGGGCTCGATAATTAAAAGAGAAAGATCAAAGATTGGAATAATTGCTTCTGGCGATTTATCACATCGTTTGCTTCCTGAAGCGCCAGCTGGTTATTCTCCAAGGGGTAAGGAATTTGATCAAAAATTAATTGAACTTTTAGAGAAAAAAGATGTTGACGGAATTTTAAATACGGATCAAGATTTAGTGGAAGAAGCAGGGGAGTGTGGTTATCGTTCAATTATTATTCTGCTTGGAGTTTTATCAGAGATCGGAATAGAAAATTTAAAATTTGAAAAATTATCCTACGAGGGGCCATTTGGAGTAGGATACCTTGTTGCAGATTTCAAAATTTCTAATTTCTAATTTTTAAAAACATTTTTAGAAATTAAAGTGTTGAAACTTATTTTAAAAATTAAAAATTAAAAATTAAAAATTAAAAATTAAAAATTATTTGATGGGGCCTTGGGCCTGTAGTTTAATGGCAAAACACCTCACTCGCATTGAGGAAACTGTGGGTTCGATTCCCACCAGGTCCAAATTTTATTATGGCAAAACAATGGGATAGGATTTTTCAAAAAGAAGGGAAGGTTTTTCTAAGACCTCAACCTGACTTGCCTAAAATTGTGAATTTTTTTATACAAAAAGGAGTAAGAAAAATTCTTGATTTAGGTTGTGGGACAGGAAGACATTTAGTTTATTTAGCTAAAAAAGGATTCGATGTTTATGGTATTGATAATTCAGAAAATGGAATCAAAATTGCCAAAAATTGGCTAAAAAAAGAAAACCTAAAAGCTCACTTTAAAATCAGTGATATTTATAAAACTCTTCCTTACAAAAATGATTTTTTTGATGCTGTTATAAGTACTCAAGCTTTACATCATAACAAAATAGAAAACATAAGAAAGTTAATAAAAGAAATTGAAAGAATTCTAAAGCCAAAAGGTTTAATTTTTGTTACCCTTCGAGAAGAATTAAGTATTAGAAATTGGCAGAAAAATAAAATCGTTCTTCATAAATATAAAAACGGTAACCAAACAAAAACTACAAAATATAAAATTATTGGCTATCGAATGTATACGCCGATTGAAGGAGGGGAAAAGGGTTTAATTCATTTTTGTTTTAATAGAGAGCTTATTAAAAAAGAATTTAAGAACTTTAAAATTCTGAATATTTGGAGAAGGGAAGGTCAGTATTGCTTTATCGGTGAACTTAAGTAGTTGTAGTTTTAAAAGAAATCTGTTAGAATAAAAATTCAAAATTTGCCGGAGTGGTGTAGGGGTCTGCACAAATGTCTGAAAAACATTTAGTTCCAGTTCGACTCTGGGCTCCGGCACATTGTTAGGTTATTAGGGAGAGTGCATTAATGTGCTCTTTTCTTTTTGAAAAAATTTGCTAAAATAAATTTCAAGCGGGTGTAGTATAGTGGTTAGTACATGACATTGCCAATGTCAAGACGGCGGTTCAATTCCGCTCACCCGCTATTTTTATAGAGTAAAAACGAAACCCAAAAAGAAAATTGTATTTTCTTTGATTGCTAAGATTATTTATTACAAAAACCTTAGCGAGAAAAGAAAACAAATTTTTCCTTGATTACTCAAAATTTTTAAGACTTCAAACTCGAAAATAAAAAGCCTACCCTAATAGGGTAGGCAGGTAAATATTATAAAAATTATTCTACCTCTAAAATAGTTAAATAATAGGTTCTATAAGGTGTTACAACCTTACAATTATCTCCTTCTTTCTTTCCCAAAAGAGCAGTGCCTACTGGAGAACTTGGAGTAATTACTATTATTTTCCCTGAATTATTTACTTCAATTATTGTGCCAGCTAAGGTACACATAGGAGCGATAAAATACCTTTCAGTTTTTTCTTTTTCGTTCTTTGTCGTTATAATAGAACCAACTTTTACCGTATCTGATGGAGTTAAATCAATATTTTTAAGAACTTCTATTTCACGGCGAACTTCCTTACTTAATAAGGAAAACGCATGAAAAAGCCAGCTTTTTTCCGAGACTGTTGAATCATAGATTTTTTCTAAGCGACTTTGGTCGATTTCAATAGAATCTTGCCAAGCAGTTTTTGAAAGACAATCCACTAATTCCTTTTTCCCCAACATTTTAAGTAGCAACTGATCAAAGATTTCTTTCTTTTCCATTTTTATAGGCCTCCTTTGGTTTTTTAAAAGTGCTTTTGAGAAACTTACCTCCATCGTTTCTCTTTATATAATAACATAACTTTAATATTAATGTCAAGTTTTTAAAAACATCCTTTTAAATTAACTTCTTTCTTGACAAAACATATTTTATGAATAAAATATATAGATGAGTATCTATATATTTTTATTTTATGAAACAAAAAAGAAAAGAAAAACATTGCTCACAGTGTTTTAATTCAATTGGTGAGAGGACAAGAATGAAAATTATCCAATACTTAAAAGAAAAACCACGCAAGGTAAAAGAAATTTGTCAATATTTTTCTTTGACTCAGCCGACTATTTCTCATCACTTAAAAATTTTAAAAAATGAAGGAATAGTTTTGAACCAAAAGAAAGGCCGAGAAAATTATTATTTTTTAAACAAAAAATATCCTTGCAAAAAATGTTCTATTTTTAACATTCCGTTTAAGGTTTAATTTAAATCTATGGTAAACTCTACCACTAAAAACAAAAAAGTTTATTTAGATTACGCTGCAACTACGCCAGTTGATCCTAGAGTTTTAAAAGCAATGCTTCCTTATTTTTCTGAAAAATTTGGCAATTCAATGTCTTTGCACTCTTTTGGTTGGGAAGCAAAAAAAGCCTTAGAAGAAAGCAGAAAAATAGTTGCTAATTTAATAGGAGCAAAACCAAATGAAATAATTTTTACTTCCTCGGCTACCGAAAGTAATAATTTAGCCTTAAAAGGTATAGCTTTTGCAAATAAAAACAGAGGAAAACATATTATTATTTCTTCTATCGAGCACCATTGCGTTTTAGAAAGCGCAAAATGGCTTCAAAAGCAAGGTTTTGAAATTACTTATTTATCAGTAGATAAATATGGCTTTGTAAATCCAAAAGAGGTTGAAAAGGCAATTAGAAAAGACACTATTTTAGTTTCGATTATCCATGCCTCAAACGAAATTGGCACAATTGAGCCAATTGAAGAAATCGGTGAAGTTATAAAAAGAAAATCAGAAGAATTAAATTTAAAAACCAAAACCTATTTTCATACCGATGCAGCTCAAAGTCTTGGGAAAATTCCGGTTGACGTTAATCAAATGAATGTTGATTTACTGACAGCTTCTTCTCATAAAATGTATGGGCCAAAAGGAGTGGGTTGTCTTTTTGTAAGAGAAGGAACAAAAATTGAGCCATTATTGCATGGCGGAGGGCAAGAATTTGGCTTACGTTCTTCAACAGTTAATGTAGCTGGAATTGTGGGTTTTGCAAAAGCTTGTGAAATTTGCAAAAAAGAAATGCAAAAAGAAGGGGAAAAATTGAAAAAATTAAGAAATAAATTAATAGATGGCATTTTAACAAAAATCCCTCGTTCTTTTTTAAATGGTCATCCCACAAAACGTTTACCAAATAATACTAATTTTTCTTTTGATTTTGTTGAAGGAGAATCAATGGTTATTCAGCTTGATCTTTTAGGAATTGCTGCCTCAACTGGTTCTGCTTGTTCTTCGGCAAAATTGGAACCAAGTCATGTATTACTTGCAACCGGCTTAACTCCTCAAAAAGCTCATGGATCATTAAGGTTAACATTGGGAAGATGGACAAAAGAAAGCGATATAAACTATTTATTAAAGGTTTTACCAGGCGTGGTTGAAAATTTAAGAAAAATTTCACCATTCAAAGAAAAATAAAAATGTGCCGAGAAACGATCTCGGCATATTCCAATTTAAATTATGGCAGAAGAAAGTCTTTATACAAAAAAAGTTATTGAACATTTTCGAAAGCCTCACAATATGGGCAGAATAAAAAATCCAGATGGCGTAGGTAAGGTGGGAAATCTTCAGTGTGGAGATGTTATGTGGCTTTATATTAAAGTTGGAAAAAATAAAAAAGGAAGAGAGATTATTAAAGATATTAAGTTTGAAACTTATGGTTGCGTGGCGGCACTTGCCACAAGCAGCGTAATTACTGATATGGCAAAAGGAAAAACACTCGAGGAAGCACTTGAGATTAAGAAAGATAACGTTGTAAAAGAATTAGGAGGGTTGCCTCCGGTAAAAATTCACTGCTCGCTTCTTGCAACGGATGCTCTTTGTGAAGCAATTTATGATTATTTAACAAAACAAAAACGGCCTATTCCCGAAAAATTATTGAAAATTCATCAAAGAATTGAAAAAGAAAAAAATTTAGTAGAGAAAAATTATAAAAATTGGGTAGAAACCGAAGAAAAAATGCACAATGAAACAGAATAAACAAGATAAAAAAAATCAAAAAGTAATTATAGCAATGTCCGGCGGTATTGACTCTTCAGTTGCCGCCGCTCTTTTAAAGCAAAAAGGATTTGAAGTTATTGGCGCTTTTATGAATCTTTGGGAGGAAGATAAGAAAAAATCAATTGAAGCCAAAGAAAGAGCAAGAAAAGTAGCCAAAATTTTAGAAATTCCTTTTTGCGTTTTTGACTTAGAAAAAGAATTCAAAGAAAAAATAGTTAATTATTTTTTAGAAGATTATAAAAAAGGGATTACTCCAAATCCTTGCGTTCTTTGCAATAAAGAAATTAAATTTGGTTTATTTGCAAAAAGGGCTTTTGCCTTAGGAGCTGATTTTGTTGCAACTGGACATTACGCTAGAATTCGTAAATTCGTAAATTCAAAGCAGATTCGTTATTCGTTGATAAGCTCTAAAGACAAGAACAAAGACCAAAGTTATTTTTTGTGGATGTTAAATCAAGAACAGCTAAGAAGAGTTTTATTTCCGGTTGGCAATTACACAAAGCAAGAAGCTAAGAAACTTGCAAAAAAATTTAAATTACCAGTTTTTGATGCTCCCGAATCAGAAGAAATTTGTTTTGTCCAAGGAGCTTTGAAATCAGAAAATAATTTATCAGCAATTAATGATTTTTTAAAACGATATTTAAAGCCAAAACCCGGGAAAATTGTTGATCAAGAAGGCAATGTCTTGGGACGGCACGAAGACCTTTGTTTTTATACCATTGGCCAGCGCAAAGGAATAAAACTTCCTCAAGGCCCATTTTTTGTTTTAGACAAAGATCCAAAAAGAAATTTTTTAATCGTGACAAAAGATGAAAAAGATTTATATAAAAATGAATTAGTTGCTGAAAATATTAACTGGATTTCTGGCAAAGCGCCAAAGCCTCCTTTTAAAGCCAAAGCAAAAATTCGTTATCGTCACGAAGCGGCAGAAGCAGAAATAAATAAATTTCAAAAAGGTAAAATTAAAGTAATTTTTAAAACTCCCCAAAGGGCGATTACTCCGGGTCAGTCAGTTGTTTTTTATAAAGGAGGGGAAGTTTTAGGAGGAGGAACGATAGTCTAATAATTTTTAATTTTCAATTTTGAATTTTAAAACAAAATTGTTTTTTTGGTTTTTGCTCAAAAAGAAAATTTTTGTTAAAATTTTATATATATATATGGCGCTCAAAGGCTTAACCGAAAAAGAAGTTTTGGAAAGAAAACAAAAATATGGTGAAAATGCGCTTCCTTTTAAAGAGGAGGCGACTTGGTTTTCTATTTTGATTTCCCAATTTAAAAGCCCCTTGATTTATATTTTAATTATTGTTGGCCTAATCTCTTTTTTCCTTAAAGAATATTTAGATGCTGGCTTAATTGTTTTTGTTATTGTAGTTAATGTTTTAATGGGTTTTTTTCAGGAATACAACGCTAAAAAAACCTTAACTGCTCTAAAAAAGATTTTAAAACCAAAAGCAATAGTGATAAGGAACGGAGAAAGAAAAGAAATAGAGGCCAAAGAGTTAGTCCCCGGAGATTTAGTTGTTTTAGGTTCTGGTGATCGAGTGCCGGCTGACGGTAAATTGATCGAAGGAGTAAATTTACTGGTAAATGAAGCAATTTTAACAGGTGAGGAAGAGGCAATAATTAAAACTGAAGCAGAAAATAAAAATTTGTTATTTATGGGCACCACTGTTATTTCTGGCAGTGGAGTAATGGAAGTAACAAAGATTGGCAAAGAAACAGAAATGGGAAAAATTGGTAAGGATTTAGTAGAGATAAAAGAAGAAAAAACACCACTCCAGGGAAAATTAGAAGTTTTTGCCAAAACCTTAGCTATAATTGTTCTTTGTATCTGTGTTTTTATCTTTCTTTTTGGTGTTTTTGAAAAACACGATCCGCTTGAAATGTTTAAAATGGCAGTGATTTTGTCAATCGCTGCAATACCAGAAGGATTGCCAATTATAACAACGATGATTTTGGCAATGGGAATGCGAAGAATTTTAAAGAAAAATGGCCTTGTAAAATCACTGCTTTCTCTTGAAACCTTAGGTTCAACTTCTGTTATTTGCACTGATAAAACCGGTACTTTAACTGAAGGGAAAATGAAAGTTGTTAAAACCGATTTTAAAGATAAAGAAAAAGCATTGCTTGTTTTAACCTTAGATAACGAACAAAGAAGCAGTTTAGAAGTTGCATTATGGGATTATGTCAAAAAAGAAAATAGATTTGATCCTCAGGAAGTTTTTGACACGAGAAAAAGAATTTATGAAGAGCCCTTTGACAGTGAAAAGAAATATTCAATGACAATAAATAATTTTGAGGGTAAGGAAACTGCTTTTTTAATGGGTGCGCCAGA
>Ga0209720_1001893_pt1 | contig 16595 bp, 17 predicted proteins | sample AD_JPNMR3_MetaG_FD_184426 | JGI IMG/M metagenome (GOLD analysis project Ga0209720, IMG submission 184426) | Active sludge microbial communities of municipal wastewater-treating anaerobic digesters from Japan - AD_JPNMR3_MetaG (SPAdes) (version 2) | ecosystem: Engineered > Bioreactor > Anaerobic...
TTTTTCATTCCGGAGGTTTAAAGAGGAGGACGAACTGCTCGAAGAGCTTTTGTTCGATATGGTGGGGGACCATTTCATCTCGCATGAGCTTCAGCGCCTCGAAGGTGGAGAGGGGATCCCGATAGGGACGACGAGAGGTAAGGGCATCAAAGACATCGGCTACGGTGCATACCTTGGCATAGGCGTGGATGTCCTCCCCACGCAATCCCTTGGGGTAGCCTGTGCCGTCCATCCTTTCGTGATGTTGCATGACGATGGTCTTCGCTTCGGCGGTGGCAAAGCCCGTTTCGTGCAAAATCTTGAGACCTAATTGGGGATGACGCCTCATTTTTAGCGTTTCTTCTTCCGTCAGTGGAGCGGGCTTTTGGATTATGGCACTATCTATCTTTATTTTTCCTATATCGTGGAGGAAAAATCCCGCCCCTATTTCGTGCAGGTTGTGACGTGGGTCATTGCCAAGGGTGGACTTAGCCAGGGCGATGGCAATAAAGCCTACGTTCACAGAGTGATTGTACGTCGTGAAATCGAAGTTAGTCATGCTGACGAGGTAGAAGGTGGTTTTGGCATCGTGCAGAATAAAATCTACTATGCCGGCCGCCACTTTCTTTAATTCCTTGATGTTGGCAGGGGATGGTTCTTCGAAGAGCTTCTGCATGATCCGCGTTGAATGTTTACGAATCAGGCACGCCTTCTTTTCTGGTTCCGCGGATTTATCCTTTAAGACATCGAAAAGGACGCTCGTATCTATGGTCGGTTCTGTTTCTCCGTTTAACCTGGTCTCTTCTTCGAGGGCCCGCATGACCTCTCCGGCCATGGCACTCCTCTTTTCATCGACCATAACTTCCATGAGACCCAAATTTTTTATCTTTTCTATTTCCGATGGAGAGGAAAGGCGGAATTCGTTTTTGAGAAAAGGATGCTCATACCAGGCGAGGTCGAGGATAACGTACATCCCGACTTTCAAGTCTGATATGGGCACCCTTTTAACCATGGCGTTGAAGTCGGTTTGCAATTAGAAGTCTTTGAATTCCTTTTCCTCGAACGGAATTACCTCCTCCGGCTTGGGTTTGGTAAGCCCGGGGGCCTTTTCTTTCGCTTTCGGTGCCACCACCTTGGGAAGGGCCTTTTTGCTGGGCTTGGGTGTTTCTTCCCTTTTTATGGGAGGGGCCGTTTCTTTTGGTTTCTCGATGGTCCTCCCCGCCGTTTCCGTCAATTGCTCAATTTCGCCGATAAACATCTGGATTTTCCTTGCCAGAGATTTCAACTCTTCTGCGGCGGCGGCCGATTCTTCGGCACTGGCGGCGGCCTGCTGTACCGTCTTATCCATGTGAGCAACGGCCGAGTTGATTTGGCTGATGCCGTGGGACTGTTCCTGGGAAGCGGTGGCAATTTCATCTATGAGCTGGCTTATCTTCTGAGAAATGGTCATGTTTTCCTTGAAGGCTTCCTGAGTAAGCCCCGTAAGCTCGTTTCCTTTCCTCACGGCCGTGATGGTATTTTCTATCAGAGAACTCGTGTTTCTGGCCGCTTCGGCCGACCTCATGGCGAGATTTCTCACTTCATCGGCTACGACGGCAAATCCCGCCCCCGCTTCCCCTGCTCGAGCCGCTTCCACCGCCGCATTCAGGGCAAGAAGGTTGGTTTGAAAGGCGATCTCATCGATAGTTTTGATGATTTTGCTCGTCTCCTCGCTGGATCTGGTTATTTCTTGGATGGCCGTCGCCATCTGCTCCATGTGACGGTTAACCTTCTCCACTATTTGCTGGGCTTCGGCCATCATGGCCTTCGCCTGGGCGGCATTATCGGCATTCTGCTTGGTCATGGAGGAGAGCTCCTCTAAGGAAGAAGAAGTTTCTTCCAGGGAAGATGCCTGCTGGGATGTTCCTTCGGCAAGGGACCTGCTCGCGGAGGCGACCTGACTGGAGGCTGTGGCGATCTGGTCTGCCTCTTCCCCCAGGGTGGTAATGAAGCTGTTTATGAGCACCCTTATTTTCCGCTTCAATAATAGACCGATTGACGCCGAAATAACAAGGGCAATGGCAACGGCTGCAAGTGCCCCCCAGAGATTGGCAAAATCGATGAAAACCCCTGCCACGATGAGGACAGCCGCCTGAAATATTAGCGCATAGAATGTGTACATCCCGATTTTTGACTTTTTCATTTTTTGCCTCCCTTTTTCTTATGCAGCTTGTACCGCTGCGATTTCCTCGGATGAAAGTACCTTGTCGATATCGAGGAGGATCTTTACCCCATCCCCGGTTTTCGCCATGCCTAAGATGTAGTTAGTCTCCAGCCGGCTTCCGAAGTTAGGGGTGTCTTCAATGTCGTTTCCTTTGATGTTGAGCACTTCCGAAACGGAATCCACCACGATGCCCATGGGGATTTTTTTGCCCGCGCTCGCGATCTCCACCACGATGATACAAGTACGCTCATTGTACTCCATAGGTTCCAAGCCGAATTTGAGCCGAAGGTCGATGACGGGGATCACCTTGCCGCGCAGGTTGATCACGCCCTTTACGAAATGGGGTGTCTGGGGCACGGGCGTGATGGGTATCATCCCGATGATCTCCTTGACCTTGGTAATACCAATCCCGTATTCTTCCTGGTCGAGGGTGAAAGTCAAGTACTTACCCTCTCTTTCGCTTCTCACTTCTAAGTTTTCCATTTTTCTTTACCTCCTAAATTTATGATTGAGATTCCGCCAAGTAAAATAATCCTTCCACATCCAGGATGAGGCCGATCTGGCCATCCCCTAAGATTGCCCCCCCCGCGATGCCGCGGACATTTTTCAACGCTTCCCCTAAACTTTTTATCACCACCTCTGTTTTGCCTAAAATTTCATCCACCTGGAGGCACTTGGTGCGACCTTCGGCCTCGACGACGATGCTGATCGCCTCCCAGGGCATTTTTCTTTCCGTTTCTATTCCGAACACGTCTCCCAGCCTGAGGAGGGGCATGAGGTTCCCCATGACGTTTATCATTTCACCTTTACCCACCACATTTGTGTATTGCTCTTCCGTAGGTCGCAGGGCCTGACGAATAGCCGTCGTGGGGAGGATGTACCTTTCACTGCCGACCCTGACGATCATGCCGTCGATGATGGCCATGGTGAGGGGGAAACTGGTGATGAAGGTAACCCCACGGCCGGGGGTACTTCTTATGTCGATTTTTCCCCGGAGCTTTTCCACCGCCTTCTTGACCACATCCATGCCTACCCCTCGGCCGGAGACATCGGTGACCTTTTCTGCCGTGGAAAAGCCGGGCAAGAAGATGAGGCGGTATATCTCTTCATCGCTTATATCTTCTCCCGCATGGACACGGCCCATCCGGATAGCCTTTTCCATGATTTTCTGCCGATCGAGTCCCCGACCGTCGTCGGAGATTTCTATCACGATATTTCCCCCTCGGTGGTAAGCCTTAAGCTCGATGGTACCTCGGGGCGGTTTACCAACCGCCTGTCTTTCTTCGGGCATTTCGATGCCGTGGTCGACGGAATTTCTCACCATGTGCACGAGGGGATTGTAGATCTCATCCACCATATGCCGGTCGATTTCCGTATCCTCTCCTATCATTTCCACTTTTATCTGTTTCCCCTTGTTTCTCGCCAGGTCTCTAACGAGGCGCGACATGCGTTGAAAGGTCTGTTTGATGGGGACCATGCGAAGACTCGTAGAAGTTTGCTGAAGGGAGGCCGTGATTCTCGTCAGTTGAGCGATATCGCGCATGAGATTTCGATCGGAGGCAAGCTGATTGGCAATATCCTGCCGGATGATGGAATGGGCGATCACGAGCTCGCCCACCATATCGATGAGGTCATCGAGTTTCCTCGTATCCACCCTTATGGTGGAGGCCTCGGCCAACTGTTCCGATTGCTGACGTAGGGCCTGGGCTACCTGCTTGGGGGTGGCGGCCCCTTTTTCGATCAAGGCCTCTCCTATCTTCTTGCCCGGCTGTTCCTGCACGACCTTAAGCGCTTCGTCTAAAATCTCCTCGCCAATGGCGCCGGTTTCGACGAGGATTTCACCGATCTTTTTGGGTTTTACCGGCGTCTCTTCGAGGGCTAAAATATTTTCCATCAACGGTTCGAGGTCGAGGGGTTCGTGGTTAATGGGTCTCCCTTCGAGAACGGCGCTTAGGTCTTTTATCATCGTCTTCAGGGTATCGGCCCCGTCTAAGATGACGTCGATGAGGGCAGGCGTAACGGGAAGCGTTCCGTTTCGCGCCTTATCCAACAGATTTTCCAATCTGTGGGCGAGATCTCTTATTTCCGAGAGGTTGAGAAAGCCGGCCACGCCTTTGATCGAGTGAAAGGGACGAAAGATGGAATTGATGATTTCCGTATCTTTGGGATGCTGTTCCAGATTTAGGATGTTGACCTCGATTTCTTCTATGTATTCGAGCCCTTCGTTTATGAAATCGCGCACGAGACTCTCGTCCTGGATGACGGCAGTTGATGTCGCGGAAGGAGGCAAAGTTTTTTCTTCCCTTTTCTCCTTATATCCCGTCAGATTGAGGACTTCCGTTACAAACGTATTTACGTTCTCTTCCGGAAACGTACCGGTGGTGGATAAAACTTGAGCTGCTTCCTGGAGGAGTGCAAGGCCTCTTTCCAAGAGAGAAAAACAAGCGGCCTTATCGGAGATGGCATCGAGGATGAGTTTTTCGAGCATATCAGAGATGGCAGCCTTAATCCTTTGAATGGGTTCCCAGGCGAACTCTCTTGCTGCTTCACCTATCTCATCGAGTTGGTTGAGGAATTTCCCCGCCGCGGGGATGTCTAATTCCTCTGGGGTGAGAAGGAGGAATTCTGAAGCCATAACGTCGATTTTTCTGATTATTTCTTCCTGCGTCATTTTCCCACCATCCTTATTATTTCTGACGGAATTTGATGGATCGGCAAAACCTTCTCTGCCGCTCCCAATTTGATCGCTTCTTTGGGCATGCCAAAGACGACACAGGTATCCTCGTCTTGGGCTATGGTTTTTGCGCCGGCCTCCTTCATCTCTTTTAGCCCTTCTGCCCCGTCCGATCCCATCCCCGTCAGGATGACACCGATGGCATTGGGACCTGCATACTTGGCGGTGGATTTGAAAAGCACGTCCACGGCCGGGCGCTGGTGGTGAACCATTGGTCCCTGCTTCACCTCCACATAGTAGCGGGCGCCGCTTCTTCTGAGCAGCATGTGGTAATTGCCCGGCGCTATAAGGCAAGTACCGTTGATTACCGAATCGTTGTCTTTTGCCTCTTTTACCTCGATTTGACACAAACTGTTCAACCTCTCGGCAAAAGATGCGGTGAATTGGGCCGGCATGTGCTGTACTACCACAATACCTGGTGTATTAGGTGGCATCCGGGTCAGAATGGTTTTCAGGGCTTCCGTACCCCCCGTCGAAGCACCGATGGCGATCACTTTGTTCGTCGTTTCCGCCAGGGCGGAAATCGATTCGATCGCCGATACCCTTCCTTCCTTTTCCATCAGGTGGTCTTTTTTTATGACGGCCGAGGCCGCCGCCCGGATTTTTTCCACCAATTGGGCACTCATATTGGCCACGCTGTAAGAACCGCCCGGTTTTGCAATCACGTCAACGGCGCCAATTTCCAGGGCCTCGATGGAGAGTTTCCCCCCCGCCGGTGTCAGGGAACTTACAATGACGGTGGGAATGGGGTAGTATTTCATCAGTTTTCTCAGGAAGGTAAGCCCGTCCATGCGGGGCATTTCGATATCGAGGGTAATGACGTCAGGTTTGAGGTTCACGATTTTGGTGCGCGCCACGTAGGGATCCGGTGCCGTCCCGACCACTTCGATATCCGGATAGCGGGAAAGCTCTTCGGCGAAGATCTTTCTCACAATGGCGGAATCATCGACGATAAGTACTTTTATTTTCGCCACCTATCTGTCTCCGGTCAAAACTCCATCCCTTCTTCCGGGGCAGAAATGTACTTGCCCTCTTCGTCCATGCCTACGATCTGGCATAAAAGGGCCCTCAATTCTTCCGGCAGAAATGGTTTCTTCAAAAATCCGCTTGCCCCGGCCTCACGGGCCTCATCCATTCTTTCCTGGCTTCCCTCGGTAGTAACGAAAATGACGGGGATCTGTTTATAGAGCTCATCCTTCTTTAATTCTTTGAGCATTTCGATGCCGTTCATCTCAGGCATGTTGATATCGGAAAGAATGACGTCCACCCATTTTTGGGAAAGGATATTCAGCGCCTCTTTCCCATTCTGCGCTTCGTAATACTCATCTATTTTGAAGCCCGAAAGACTTATGATTTTCTTTATTACCGACCTCATGGACATGGAATCATCCACGATGAGAATATTGAATGCCATAAGCTTCTCCTTTTTTTATTCCGGCATGGGTAAGTGATGGACTACGTTTCTTATAGACGCTGGGCTCCAAGTACTGGAAGCCATGTTCCAGGCCTGTTAAACTCTCCGAGTGTCCGACGAAAAGGTAGCCTTCGTCTTCCAAGGCATTGTAAAACTTGTTTATCAATTCTACCTGGGTTTTTTTATCAAAGTAAATCATCACGTTCCGGCAAAAGATGATATGAAACTTAAAGTCGGAAGGGAAGGGATCCATGAGATTGAACCTTTGAAATCGTACCATTTCTCGGATCTCTCTCTTCACCCGATAGTAGCCTTCCGCCTTGCCCGTTCCGTACTGGAAGTATTGTTTGAGGATGTTTTGGGGAACGCGCTCGATCCTCTCTTCCGGGTAGATCCCCGTAATCGCTTGCTTCAATACCCGGGTGGAGATATCCGTGGCCAGAACGGAGCAGCTATTCCGGTTGGGGCCGAGCACCTCGGACGCACTGATGGCGATAGAGTAAGGTTCTTCACCCGTCGAACAGCCAGCGCTCCAAATGCGGATTCCCCCCTTCAGATTTGCCCATTTACCGATGATGAGCTTAAGTCGGTCGAAATGGGTACTCTCCCGGAAAAAGTAGGTGAGATTGGTGGAAATGGAGTCTATCATGTTGATGAGTTCATCGATGCCTTCTTGGGTCGTTACGTAGCGGAAGTAGTCCGAAAAGGATTTAAAGTTTCCTTCCCGGAGACGTTTACTAAGCCTTGCCTTTACGAGCTCGCGCTTACCTTCATGAAGGTGGATGCCGCACTGCTCGTATATCAAGCGCCGAATCTTCTCGAATTCATGGTCCTTAAGTTCGTAAGGGGTAAAGTCACCTATCATGACAATTCACGCACCTCTTCAATGCTGGTAATTTAAGCAAATTTAGGGCCATTTTCAAGGCGGGCTTGAAAGCCATCGCTGTACCGGTCTCGTTCATTATTTTCTTGACTTTAGAGAGAAATTTGACGAAATATGTCACGTTTTTGACATAAAGGAGGTTAAGATGACGGTCAAGCGTTTTAGAATTCTGGTTGCCGAGGACGAGGAGTTGAGCAGGCAGAATTTGGTGGAGCTTCTCGAAGGCGAGGGTTATGAGGTCAAGGCTGTAAGTGACGGCAAAGAAGCGATGGAAGAATTCGTGCGGGACAAGTATCACCTCGTGATCTCCGATCTGCGGATGCCCCGAGCCGATGGGATGGAGGTGTTGAAGTTTGTCCGAGAGTTGAGGTCGGAAGCCCTGGTCGTCATCGTCACAGGCTATGGAAGCGTTGATTCTGCCGTGGAGGCTATGAGATTGGGGGCTTTCGATTATATCGTGAAGCCATTGAAAGATGAGCTGGTGAAGCTCACGGTGGCCCGGGCCCTTAGCTTTTATGAGCTGAAAGATGAAAACGTAATTCTAAAACAGAATTTGAAGACGCGCTTCGATCTGGGCCGTCTCATCGGTTACAGCGAATGCATGAAGCAGGTGTTTGAAAAGGTGGAGAAGGTCGCAAGGTCAGATAGCACGGTTCTAATCCACGGAGAAAGTGGAACGGGTAAGGAGCTGGTCGCACGGGCAATCCATATGAACAGTGAGAGGCGTCATCGGCCTCTCATAACGGTGAATTGCGGGGCCATCCCCGCGGAACTGCTGGAAAGCGAACTCTTCGGCCATGAGAAGGGTGCCTTTACCGGTGCCATCAAAACGAGACCGGGAAAATTCGAGCTCGCCGAGGGAGGCACCATTTTCCTCGACGAAATAGGGGATATGAGCCCTGCCCTACAGGTGAAATTGCTCAGGGTGATTCAAGAGAAGCAGTACGACCGCGTCGGTGGCGTCAAAACCATGACTGCCGATGTACGGATTATTGCCGCTACCAATCAAAACTTAGAGCACCTCGTGAGGGAGAGAAAATTTCGCGAGGACCTTTACTATCGCATAAACGTAATTCCCATTTATCTCCCCCCTCTCAGGGAAAGGGGGTTGGACATCCCCATTTTGGCCAACCATTTTTTGAAGAAGTACAATCAGTTAAGAAAGAAGCACGTAAGGCGCTTTTCTCAGGAGGCGATCGATGCGCTTATGAATTATTCCTGGCCGGGAAATGTGCGGGAGCTGGAGAATCTCGTGGAAATGCTGGTGGTTATGAAAGAAGAAGGCGAAATAGGGGTTTTAGACCTGCCGGAAAAGATGAGGGGCGTGAAGATAGAGAAAGTCTACTCATCGGAAGAGGTCTTGCCCGAAGAAGGCGTAGATTACAATCGGTTGGTCTACGAATTCGAACGGAACTTACTTTTTAGGGCCCTGAATCAGTGCGGGGGTGTAAAGAACAAGGCCGCTAAGCTCCTGAGGTTAAACAGAACGACCCTCGTGGAAAAATTGAAAAGGTTCGGCATGTAAGAGCTCTTCTTCTGTCCGCTGGTCTCGATTTTGCAAGTCAATAGGCGGAAGGAAACGGTGACTTTATTAACATGGGCGATATTGTGGTGGGTATTTCCGATTTCAAGTGCAGTAAGAACCGGGAGGATATACTTGTAACTTATGCCCTGGGTTCCTGTATCGCCGTCGTTGTCTACGATCCCGTGGCCGTGGTGGGGGGGATGCTTCACTTTATGCTGCCCGATTCTTCCCTCGATAAACGGAAGGCGGAGGAAGTACCGGCCATGTTTGCGGATACGGGTATTCCACTCCTCTTTAAGACCTGCTACCAAATGGGGGCGGAGAAGAAGAGAATGAAGGTAAAAATTGTAGGAGGGGCCAGTATTCTGAACGATGATAACTATTTTCGCATCGGGCAGAAGAACATCACGGCCGTAAGGCGTATCTTCTGGAAAAACAACGTTCTCATCGAGGGCGAAGATACGGGGGAGGCTTATAACCGCACCGTGCGCCTCCGCATGATGGATGGTAAATGCTTCGTTCGGTTGTCCGGGGGCATGACCAAGGAGCTGTGATGATAAAACAGATTCTGGCCCGCATAAAGTCTCTTCCTCCTTTTCCCGTCACAGTAAACAAAGTGATAGAATTATTGGGAAATGATGACTATTCGGTAAAAGACGTAGTCGAGGTGATAAAACGCGATCCCGCCGTGGCCACGAACATTTTGAAGATCAGTAACTCTGCCTATTTCGGACCTCACAAGCCGATTAAGTCCATCTCCGATGCCGTGGTTTTTTTAGGGCAGAAGCAGCTCCTCAAAGCCATGCAGACGGCATCGTTGGCCCGCTTTTACAAGAGGGGTAAGAAAGTCTATGGCTTCGATGCCTTGGATTTATGGGAGCACTCGGTTGCCGTGGCCGTAATGTCCCAGATACTCATGCGTCAGATTCATGGCCGTGAGGACGATACCCTCTATACGGCGGCCCTGTTGCACGATATAGGCAAACTCATCATGGGCGAATTCGTGGAGGGGACAACGGAGAAGATTTTCGAGCTTGTCTCTCACGGACACTCTTTTTTGGAGGCGGAGGAGGAAGTGATCGGTATTAATCACGCGGATTTGGGCGGTAAAATTGCCGAATCCTGGAATTTCCCCAGGGAGTTGGTGCTCGCCATTAAATATCACCACCGGCCGGATTTGCTCCCCGAGGAAGGGGAGACGGATTTGCCCTATCTCGTTTATCTATCGGATCAGTACTGTCTCATGATGGGCATCGATGGTGGCATGGATGGGCTTGCCCATCGGGGGATAGGTAGTGTTTTGGAACGTTTTCATCTAAAGGAAATAAATCTGGAAATGGGGCTCGTTCAGCTATACGATGAACTCAACCGTGCCCGGGAACTCATGGAGGTCCATAGTTAAAGGAGGGCGTATGGTATCAGAAGACATCCTTCCGCGCGCCAGAAATGCTTTCAAACAAGCCCTGTTTGAAGTCATGGAGAAGATGTACTTTGTTTTTCTGGAGCCTGTGTCAGAAGAAGGGTTGGAGGAAGGCCTCCATGCGGTGGAGGTGGGTTTTTCCGGTCCGTGGGAAGGGAAGATCACCGTTTATTTTTCCCCGGATTTGCTCTTCTTCATGATCAACAATGTTTTGGGCCTGGAGGAAAGGGAAATCGATGACAAGGTTAGGATCGACACGGCCAAAGAGTGTACGAATATGGTAGCCGGTAGTTTCTTAAGAAAATTCGAGCCGGAAAAGGCTATTCACCTGTCAATTCCCGAGTATCTGGGGGTCCAGCACTTAAAGAAGCTTCAAGGAGAATTTACTTTGACCATGGAAGCGGAACGCGGGCGCATATCCGCGGCGGTATCTTTTTATCGGGCAACATAAGGAGGTAGGGATGGATAAGAATATCAAAATACTCATTGTGGATGATTTCGCCACCATGCGGAAGGTGATCCGGAACATCCTGAAACAGATAGGTTTTGAGAACATCGTAGAGGCGGAAGATGGAGTCGCTGCCTTGAAACTGCTCAAGTCCCAGAAGATAGATTTCATAATTGCCGATTGGAACATGCCGAACATGACGGGGCTCGAGTTGCTCAAGGCGGTAAGGGCCGATCAGGACCTCGCCAGTACACCTTTTCTCATGGTGACGGCAGAAGCGCTGCAAGAAAACGTCGTGGCCGCCGTGAAGGCCGGGGTTAGCAATTACATAGTAAAGCCCTTCACTGCTGAGGTATTGAACGAAAAAATAACAAAAATTCTGGGTGGTTAAGGACAATCGGTGGCGGATAGAGAAACGTTAGAAAAACTGAGCGAGGCATTTGCATCCACCTTCATTAGTGAACTCATACCGGGCATGGTGCACAATTTTGCCAATCCTTTGAACGGGATCATGGGGCGGGCGCAGATTATGGAAAGGCGCTTAAAAGAGATGATTGCCCGGATGGAAAAAGAGCATCCCGCCGTTTTCTCAGAATATGTGAATGTTTACGAAAAACTTAAACGGGATGTATCAGCCATCAATCAAGAATCGGATCGCTTTTTTTCCATGTTTAGGGATGTAAGCGACAAATTTAGCGCCCTCCAGGGCGAAACTATAGAAAGGATAGACCTTACGCGCCTGCTCAACTTAGAACTTAGGTTTGCCGATCATTACCTCGATTTCAAACACGGGGTGACGAAGGAGATCTCACTGATTGAGGGTCTCCCCGAGATTCAGGGGCCGCCACGCCTTTTATCACTTGCCTTGTGGGGCCTTCTCCGTTATATGCACAAGAGAATGGGAAAGGGGAAGGCAAATCGCCTCCGGTTAGAGGCAAGGCGCGAAGAGCCCGGCATAAGACTTGATTTTTCTTACTCGGTTGGGGACAAGGCCCTTTGGGATAATGAAACCGAAACGCTCTTAAACAACGTCCGGGAAGTCCTCGCCCCCTTAGGGGTCAAAGTCGAAATTCACCCGGCCGGGGAAGTGGAATCTTTGTTCCTCTTGATTCAGGTCTGAAAGTAAGTTAACGACAGAGCTTCAGAAGCTCTTCCTGGGCCGCGGCAAGGCTTACGTACTCGTCCATTCCTTGCCTTAAGTAGGCATTTATCTTTTCTATCATGTCGATGGCGAGGTCTATTTCCGGGTTGCTACCTTTGACGTAGGCCCCGATGTTGATGAGGTCTTCCGCCTTTCGATAAACGGAGATGTTACGGAGGACAAAGCGTGCCGCCTTCAGAATTTCCTCGGAAACCAAATCGGGCATGACCCGGCTGATACTTCTCATGATGTCGATGGCGGGAAAGTGTCCCCGAGAGGCCAGTTCCCTCGTAAGCACGATATGTCCATCGAGGATGGAGCGGGCCGTGTCCGAAATGGGTTCGTTGAAGTCGTCCCCTTCCACTAAGATGGTGTAGAGGCCCGTAATGCTTCCCGAACCTTCCAGGGCCCCCGATCTTTCCAGTAGCTTGGGCATGAGGCTGAAAACGGATGGGGTATAGCCCCGGGTGGTGGGTGGTTCTCCAATGGAAAGACCTACCTCTCTTTGCGCTAAGGCAAAGCGAGTGAGGGAATCTACCATCAAAAGCACGTCTTTTCCCTGGTCCCGGAAGTACTCAGCAATGGCGGTGGCAGTGTAGGCCGCCCTCATCCTCACGAGAGGGTGGGTGTCTGAGGTGGCGACGACCACTACGGATTTGGCCATGCCCTGGGGCCCGAGATTTTTTTCGAGAAATTCTCTTACTTCCCGGCCTCTTTCCCCGATGAGGCCGATGACGTTTACGTCGGCCTGGCTATACTTGGCCATTTGCCCCATGAGAATGCTTTTTCCTACCCCGGAGCCGGCAAAGATGCCCATCCTTTGCCCCTTGCCGCAGGTGAGCAGGCCGTTTACGGCCCGGATTCCCAAATCGAGGGGTTCTTTTATCCGGGCGCGCAGGAGGGGATTGAGCGGAGGGGCATAAAGGGGGTACAGGTCGACGCATTTTATGGCCGATTTATTGTCGATGGGCCTTCCCAGTCCGTTTAGAACGCGCCCCAACAGGGCTTTACCCACGGGAACGGCGGCCTGTTCACCCGTGCTTGTTACGCGGCAGCCAGGGGCAAGGCCGTGAACCATGTCGAGGGGCATCATCAGGACGGCCCCTTTTTTGAACCCCACGACCTCGGCCTGAACTTCATCCTCGCCGTTGGAAATTTTTAGGACCTCCCCTAAGGCCGCCACCGGCCCCCTGGCTTCCACTAAAAGTCCTACAATCTCCGTCACTTTACCCGAAACCTGCACGGTCTGGGTATTGGCTATTTTGTGCAGATAACCGCTGATGTCGATCTTGGGTAAGGCCGTCATTTCTTATTTTTGTTCTCCAGGCAGACATCCACCATGAACATGCCATGGGCGGTGCTAAAGGGGATAATGATACTGGGTCCGCCCAGGACGTGTTTGATGACATGATTTTTCCCGGAAATGACTGTGGGCAAGGCGGCGTTGATGATTAAACCTTCCGCTTCCAGCCTTTTTCTCGCATCTCCCGAAATCATATTGGTCAGCTCACCCACGGCGTCCATTACCTCAGCGTTGATCTCCGAGTACTTTTCCCCCAGCATGTTGTGAAGGATGGCGAAAATGCAATCGGACATGAAGGTGAGGGCAAGAGACCCCTTGGCATCACCCGTAAGCCCGATGACCCCCGATACGTCGCCGGTGGCGATTTGGTCTTGTTTCAGGTAGGGTTTCCCCGCAATAGGTTCGATGAAGGCCATGGTCTTGAGGACGTGTTCTGTACTCTTGAGAAAAGGGTTGATAAATCTCACATCCATTTTTCCTCCCCAACCGGTAAGATTTGCAAGTCTATTTTTTGCAGTTTTTGTGCCGGAATTAAAAGCGGCATGATGTGTGCAAAATAATCAAGATTTAGGACGGCGTAAAAAGCGGGAGAATGAAGAAAGAAAAGAGAGAAGTACCGATAAAACCCATGATTTTCGGGGGGAGAAGAGGCGGTAAGCGTCATAATGTTGACAACTATTTAGTCAAAGATTCGGCAGCCATATGAAAGCGAAGATACTGTTGGTCGATGATGATAACGCTACCAGATCGTTTATAAAAGAGGTTTTGGAGGATAAGGACTACGAGGTTTCCACCGTAAGAAACGGTCTGGAAGCGTGGGAGTTAATGGAAGAAAAGATGTTCGATCTTATCATAACCGACCTCATGATGCCGCAGATGGATGGTTTTGAACTCATCCGCCGGATAAGGGCCTCGGGTCGGGAAGTGGCCGTGATCATCATGACCGCCTATGGGTCTACCGACCGGGCGGTGGAGGCCATGCACTTAGGGGCCTTCGACTTTATTTCCAAGCCGGTAAAATCGGATCTCATTGTCATGACCGTGGCACGGGCCATCGCTTGGATGCGCTTGAAGAAGGAGAATCTCTATCTTCGGGAAAAGCTCAAAGATCGGTACGAATTCGGGCGGATGATCGGTTACAGCGATGCGATGCGCCAGGTTTTTGAGACCATTCGTAAAGTGGCCTCCATGGATTCTACCGTCCTGATCCAGGGGGAAAGCGGCACGGGAAAGGAGCTGGTCGCGCGAGCCATTCACTACCACAGCCCTCGGAGAGATGGCCTACTCATTCCCGTGAATTGCGGGGCCATCCCCAGCGAACTGTTGGAAAGTGAACTCTTCGGTCACGAAAAGGGGGCCTTTACCGGGGCCGTGAGGACTAAAATCGGGCGCTTTGAGATGGCCAACGGCGGGACCATCTTTTTAGACGAGATTTCCGAGATGAGCCCTATGCTGCAGGTAAAGTTGTTGAGGGTTTTGCAGGAGAGATGCTTCGAGCGGGTAGGGGGAATAAAACCGATTGAGGTGGACATTCGCGTTATTGCCGCCACCAACCAGGACCTGGAAAAGGCCGTGGCAGAACATAGGTTCCGAGAAGACCTTTACTACCGAATAAACGTAGTCCCCATTCACCTACCCCCCTTAAGGGAGAGGGGTAGTGATATTATCATTCTAGCCAATCACTTCCTGAAGAAATTCAGCAAGAAAATGGGTAAGTCCTTAAAGGGTTTTACCCCGGAGGCGGAAAGGGCGTTGGCCCAGTATCATTGGCCGGGAAACGTGCGGGAGTTGGAAAATCTCGTAGAAATGCTCACGGTCATGAAGGACGAGGGGGTAATAGAGGTAAGCGATCTGCCCTCCAAGATAACCATGCAGGAACCCCCCTTTGCCCCTTCCTTGGAGAGGGAACTTCTCATCGCCGGCTCCTATCAGGAAATGGTGAATATGTTCGAGCGACGCATTCTTCAGGCCGCCCTGGAAAAGTCGGGAGGCGTCAAGAGCCGGGCCGCCAAACTCCTCAAGATCAAACGCACCACCCTGACGGAAAAAATAAAAAAACTGGGTCTCGAGGCGCCGTGATTTAATTCTTCTGGACGGGGAGGGGGCCGGGGGTGATCTTTTCCGTTCCCACCGGCTGGCCGGCGGGGACGTTACCGGGTAGAGAAACCTGCTCCGGTGCCTGATTCAGGAGGATAATACTGATCCGGCGATTGCGGGCATCCAGGGGGTTATCCTTCACGAGGAGTTCCTGATCGGCGTATCCCACTACCCGGGCAATCCGGCCGGGGTCGATGCCGTTCTTTTCCAGTATCCTCCGGGCAGCAGAGGCGCGAGACGTAGAAAGCTCCCAGTTCGTAATCTTACCGCCAACAAAGGGGGCGGCATCGGTATGGCCCTCGATGGCGATTTTATTATCCACATCCCGGATGTTTTCCGCCACCAATTCGAGGATGCGCATGGCCTTTTCGGTGGGCACATCACTGCCTAAGGCAAACATGGGGCTTCCTTCCAAATCTGTAATTTGTATCCGCACCCCACCTTCCACGGTATCTACGAGGATTTGGTCTTTCAAATAGCGAAGCTTCCGGTTGATAGAATCCTTCATCCTTTCTGCCATTTCTCCGGCGGTGATATGCTTTTTTGGGGGGGAAGGGATGGGGGAGGAAGTGGCCGCCGATTTGGCGCCGGGCGCCTGTCCGGGTAAAACCCCGGTTTGGCCGGGGAGCATGGTTCTTCCCCCGCCCGCAGTCTGCTCTTTGAAAAGATTGTAATTCTGAAAGTAATCGGAGATGGCAATCCTCTTTTCCTGGGAGACCATGGTAAGGAGCCAAAGCAAAAGGAAGAAAGCCATCATGGCCGTCACAAAATCGGCGTACGCCACCTTCCACGAACCCCCGTGGGCCTCGTGCGAGCCTTTCTTTTTTTTCTTAACGATGATGATCTTTCCGTCGCTCATTTCTTGGCTCGGAGGAGCTCTTCCATTTCGGCAAAGGTGGGTCTTACCGAATCGGGAATCACGCGCCGGCTAAACTCCACGGCCACCTTGGGGGCCGCCCCTCCGATAAAGGAAAGGATCCCCACCTTGACCACGTTGAGATACTGGGCATGTTCGTGGGCCATTTGTTCCATGTTCTTGCTAATAGGGCCCACGAAACCATAACAGCTTAAGACCCCCAAGAAGGTGCCTACGAGGGCTGCCCCAATGGAATGCCCCAATACTTCCGGCGGTTCGCCCATTTTCCCCATCGTAAGAACGACCCCTAAGACGGCCGCGACGATTCCCAGCCCGGGGAGGGAATCGGCCACGGTGTTCACGCTTTTCGAGGGTGCAATCGTTTCCTCGTGACGGGTTTCCATCTCCACTTCGAGCAAGTTGTCGAGCTCGTGTGTCTCGATGGTAGTGCTCATCACCGTGCGCAGGGTATCGCAGATGAAGGTAATCGCCTCGCGATGTTTCATCACCTTCGGGAAATTATTGAAGAGAGGACTGTTTTCCACATCATCCACGTCCGATTCCACCGCCACGAGGCCCTGCTGCCTTATCT
>Ga0209720_1001894_pt1 | contig 16594 bp, 13 predicted proteins | sample AD_JPNMR3_MetaG_FD_184426 | JGI IMG/M metagenome (GOLD analysis project Ga0209720, IMG submission 184426) | Active sludge microbial communities of municipal wastewater-treating anaerobic digesters from Japan - AD_JPNMR3_MetaG (SPAdes) (version 2) | ecosystem: Engineered > Bioreactor > Anaerobic...
AAAAACCTTGGGGAGTTGATGATTATTTAAATTGGGTTTTAAATTTTTTAAAAGAAAACAATTGGCAAAAATTTAACCTTCTTGGCCATTCTTTTGGAGGAGGCATTTCTGTAAGGCTTGCCCAAACTCATCCTGAAATGATTGAAAAATTAATTTTATGTGCCCCCGCGGTAATTAGGAATGAAAAGCCAAAAAGAATTTTATTCTTTTCTTCCCTGGGAAGCGTTGGAAAGAAAATTTTATCCTTGCCGGGATTTAAAAAACTTTATCCGGTTTCTCAAAAATTAATCTCTAAAATTTATGGTTCAAAAGATTACTATGCAGCAGAGGGGGTGATGAAAGACACCTTTAAAAAAGTCATTAGTGAAGATTTAAAATTCGCCTTAGAGGAAATAAAAGCACCAACTTTGATTTTGTGGGGAGATAAAGATGAAATGCTTCCAGTGGAACACGCTTATATTCTTCACCAAAAGATAAAAAATTCAAAATTAATAATTTTTCCTGGCGGAAAACACTCTCTTAATATTCAAATGCCAGAAAAAATTGCAGAATCAATTCTTAAATTTTTAAAAAGTTAAGTTCATTGGGGATAAAGATTTTGATTTTTGACAAAAAAGAGAAAAATTATTATAATAAAAAAGTTCTTTAGCGGTTCTTTAAAAAATAATAAGAAGGGAGGGGAGAAAAATGATTCAAAGCATGAAAAGAATCATCAAAAAAATAGGAGAAATAGATTTAATAAGATCTCTAAGCGTTCTTAATAAAGAAGATATTAAAGTAATCTTTTCTGCGATTTTGCCAATGATGCCAAAAGAATGTTATTGGATAGATGGAGAAAAAATCAGCCTTCCTTTAATGGAAATGATAGGAGAATTACTTATAGAAGGAAAATTTGAAGAGATAATAGAATCACCTTCAAAAATTTGCGAAAGGTGCAAATGTCAGTGCCAAAATTTGACTGCAGTCGATGCTAATAAAAAATAATTTATCCAATTCCCAAATAAGGCGTGAAGTTTTTTCTTCACGCCTCTTTCTTGTATTAAACTATCCTCTTAAAATTTTTGGTGGAGTAACTGTTAGGTCAATAATAAGAGATGCCTTATTTTGAGGGAGGCTATTAGCGTTAATAATTAAATCTGGTTGAATTTTTTTATTTTTAAACTGTTTCAGAATTTCTTTTAAGTTTCCGGAAGCAGGTTTTTCAGAAATATTAGCAGACGTTTGAGCTAAAGGGAAATTTATTTTTTTTAATAAATAATTTAAAGGTTTATAATTGGGAATGCGGATAGCAATAGTATCTTTTTTAACTCCATAAATTTCTTCTTTAGTTTTTTTCTTTTTAAGAACTGCAGTTATTTTACCAGGCCAAGTAAATTTTAAAAATTTTTCTTGTTTTCGATCAATATCTGCAAATTTTTTTGCCATTTTGATATTTTTTACGAAAAGAGAAATAGGTTTTGTCTTTGGTCTCTTCTTAATTTTGAAAATTTTTTCCACTGCTTCTTTGTTGGTGGCATCGGCTAAAAGACCATAAACTGTATCAGTAGGAAAAAGAACAACTTTTCCTTGCTTTAAAAAGTTTATTACAATAGCTAACTTTTTTTTCTCAATTTTTTGTGGGTCTAATTTTATAATTTGTGTTCTCATATTTTTATAAATTATAACACCAAATACTTTAATTATTGCAAATTTTGACAAAATAGGTATAATAATTAGTATTCAAATAGCGTGATCGCCTTTCGATAAGTTCAGGTCTTACTTATTCTAATTCTAAAACGTTCATTCGAATGATATTTGAATTAAATGGTGTAAGCCATATATTTGTGGAATTTGAATATTATTCGTAGATTGGAATTATATTTATGCAGAAAGAAAAAAATTATTTTCAAGATTATAAAGAATTTTTAAAAGCCCCCAAGGTAGGAGATATTATAAAGGGAAAAGTCATTCAAAAAGGAAAAGGAGGTATTTTTTTAGATTTGGGAAATTTTAAAACTGGAATAGTTAAAAAAGATGATTTAGCTATGACAAAACAGGATTTATCAAAAATTCAAATCGGAGATGAAATAGCAGCAAAGATTATCAATATTGAAAATGAAGAAGGTTTTGTTGAGCTTTCATTAAAAGAAGCAAGTGAAGATATTGCCTGGAAAAAACTAGAAGAATTAAAAGAAAAACAAGAAAAAATTTCTTTAAAACCAGTTAGTGCAAATAAAGGTGGTTTAATTTTTAATATTTCAGGTATTCAAGGATTTTTACCTGCATCTCAACTTTCAGCAAAGCATTATCCAAAATTAGAAGATCCCACCCCTGATAAAATTTTTGAAGAATTAAAAAAATTAATAGGCGAAGAACTCGAAGTAACAATTATCAACATTGATTCAAAAAATGGAAGATTAATCCTGTCTGAAAAATAATTCTCTTTAAAGTTAACTACACACATTTTTTCCTGTAATATTTTTTATTTTAAAAGTTATACATCTTTAAAATTAGACATCGATTTTCCTCTTATTATGAGCAATTTTTGGAAAAATATTTTATCTATTTTTTTAATTTTCCTATTTTTAGGAGCAGTCTTTTCACTTTTTAATCCGTCTCAGCCGGTAGAAGAAGTTACTTTAAGCAAGCTTGCTGAACAAATTGAAAATGGCAATGTAAAAAATATTGAAGTACAAGGTAGTCAAATAACAGTTGAGCTTCAAGATGGATCAAAAGAAGTTACCACTAAAGAAGTAGGAACACCACTTGAAGAAATTTTAGTAACTGCTTATGGGGTAAGTCCTCAAGCCCTAAGAGAGGTTAGTATAACTTCTCGTCCGGAAAGTGGAGATATATGGTTATTAGTTTTACTCTCAATTCTTCCCTTCTTTCTTTTTGGCATTTTTATGTGGTGGATTTTAAGACAAAGCAAACAAGGAGCGACTCAGGCTTTTACTTTTAACAAAGCTCAGCCAAAAGTTTATGGAGGCGGAAAAATAAAAGAAAAAGTTACTTTTGACGACGTTGCAGACCTTCAAGAAGCGAAAGAGGAATTAAAAGAAGTTGTTGATTTTTTAAAAAATCCTCAAAAATTTCTTGATATGGGAGCGAGAATTCCAAGAGGAGTTTTATTAGTTGGTGCTCCTGGTACAGGAAAAACACTTCTCGCAAGGGCTGTTGCTTCCGAAGCTGGCGTGCCTTTCTTTTCAATTTCGGGGTCAGAATTTGTAGAAATGTTTGTGGGGGTTGGCGCGGCAAGAGTAAGATCTTTATTTGATGAAGCAAAGAAACATGCTCCAGCAATTTTATTTATTGATGAGTTAGATGCCGTGGGGAGATCTCGAGGAGCAGGAATTGGAGGAGGTAATGATGAGAGAGAACAAACCTTAAATCAAATTTTAGTAGAAATGGATGGCTTTGAAAGAGATACCAATGTTATTGTGATGGCAGCAAGCGTAACTGGTGATACCCCTGTTTTGGTAAAACAAGATGGGGAAATTAAACTTTCCCCAATCTCTAAAGTGATCGATGCTTGTTATAAAGAGGATGAAGAAGGCGTTGAAAAATTAACGCCAAACCTTGAGGTGTTAGGATTTGAGAAAAAACCTGCTAAAGGAGGTTTTAAGAATAATTTGTACTTTTCAAATAGTGCTTTTAAAAAAGTAAAAAGTGTTTTTAGACATAAAGTAAACGAAATCTATAAGATTGAGTTTAGAGGTGGAGAGATTAAAGCAACTGGTAACCATTCTGTTTTTGTGCGAACATCGGAAGGATTAAAAACAAAAGCAGTTGCTGATTTAAAACCAGGCGATATTTTAGTAAGCCTTCCTTATAAAGTTAACCGGACAAATTTAAAAAAAGAAATCAGAGCTCATAAATTTAACCCGGAATTCAACCTTGAACTTCCGCTTTGGCAACCTTTATTTGAAAAATTTGAATCGGTTAATTTTGCTTATCAATACGCCCTATCAAATGCCGGAGAAATTTCCCAAACTCAATTAGGTAAAACATTCGGTTTTTCTCAAAGAACAATTGGTAAATGGCAGCAAGGAATATGCGGACCAAGGGCATTATCAAGAAATTATTATAAATATAAAGACATTTTACCAGAAAAGGTGAAAGTAACACCTGATTTGATGCGACTTTTTGGGTATTATACGGCCGAAGGTTATGCTAGAAAAGAGATTGATTTTTGTTTTAACAAGAAAGAAAAAGATAAGGTTGAGGATGTAAAAAAATTAATGAAAAAAATCTTTAATTTAGAACCCGATAGAGTAAGATTTATTACTCCTGGCGCTGTTAATATTACTTATTACTCTAAACCTGTTGCCAACTTCTTTTCCTTTCATTGTGGCAAGGGAGCTAAAAATAAACATTTACCTTCCTTTATTTTTGAGGCACCTTTTGAATATTTTAGAGAATTTTTAAGAGGGTATTTAGCCGGAGATGGCTATATAGATAAAAGAGGAAAAGGAGAGATTACTTCTGTAAGCAAACAATTAATTTTAGAATTAAATTGGCTTTTCAGAATGCATGGATTCAAGAGCTATATTCGTTCGTTTAAAACTAAAGAAGGAAGGCGAATTAACAATGGTAAACCCGTAAAAGAAAGTACCGCGTGGAAATTAGGATTTGGGAAAAATCAAAACCCCTTAAACTCACCTGATTCAAGAATGAGTGGTTCTGCTTGGCGTTCGGTAGTTAAAAAAATAAATAAAATTCCTTATGAAGGATATGTTTATGATTTTTGTGGTTGCGAAAATGAGGCTTTTTTTGGAGGAGAAAGTCCTATACTTTTGCACAATACCAATCGCCCGGATATCTTGGATCCTGCCTTATTGCGGCCTGGAAGATTTGATAGAAGAATAGTTTTAGATTTACCAGATTTAAGGGGAAGGGAAGAAATTTTAAGAATTCATGCAAGAGGGAAACCATTAGCAGAAGATACCAATTTAAGAGAAATTGCTGAAAGGACACCGGGTTTTTCTGGTGCAGATTTGGCGAATTTAATGAATGAAGCAGCAATCTTAGCAGCCAGGCGTAACAAAAAAGAGATCACCCAAGATGAGCTTCGAGAATCAATTGAAAAGGTTCTTTTAGGGCCTGAAAGGAAAAGTCATATTTTATCAGAAAAAGAAAAGAAAGTTGCCGCATACCATGAAGCAGGGCATGCTTTAGTAGCTTCTTTTATGCCAAATTCTGAACCAGTTCAGAAAATTTCAATTGTCTCTCGGGGTTTAGCTGCTGGATATACTTTAAAATTGCCAAACGAAGAAATTCATCTAAAAACAAAGGGACAGTTTCTAGCTGATTTGGCAACTTTAATGGGTGGTTTCGTTGCTGAAAAATTAATTTTTAAAGATGTTACCACAGGTGCCTCAAATGACCTTAAAGAAGCTACTGAGCTTGCACGTAAATTAGTTATGGAGTATGGAATGTCGCGTTTGGGACCACGAACTTTTGGCAAAAGAGAAGATTTGGTGTTTTTGGGAAGAGAGATTACTGAACAAAGAGACTTTTCAGAAGAAGTAGCTGAAAAGATTGACAAAGAAGTAGAAAGATTTATAAAAGAAGCGGAGAAAAACGCTGAAAAAATATTAAAAGAGAAAAGAGATTTATTAGAAAAACTTGCTAAAGCTCTTATGGAAAAAGAAACTATTGAAAGAAAAGAATTTGAGGAAATAATAACTAATAACTAATAGCCGAAAATTTGTTTCAGTTTTCAGCTTTTCTTCGCGCACGTAGCTCAGCGGTAGTAGCACCACTCTTATAAAGTGGGGGTCGCAGGTTCGAGCCCTGCCGTGCGCAATCCATATATGACTGAAGAAAAAACACCAAAAATTTCAAAAAGTTTCTGGCAGGGAATAGTTGGCGGTTTTGTGGGGGTAGGTATCTTTTTTTTGCTTTTATTTGGAATTTTTGCCCTGATGGATAAGCTTTCCCAAAGTCAAATAGAATGCGTTTTAGGGAAAGAAAGTCAAAAAGGAAATATTAAATGCCAAATTTTAGAGATTAAAGATAGGGGAGATGTTTTAAAAACCTCTGAGATGTTATATCCGCCAAAAGACAAAGAGGAACTTCAAAAAATTCAAGACAAAACAACGACAGGAAAATTTCTTGAAGTAAAATTTGAGATAGAAAATATTGGCAAGGAAGTACAGAGCATAGGCGAAATAGTTCTTATTGACGATCAAAATCGTGAATATAGCAATTTGGAGAATATAGAATTTGATTATTGGTTACCACAAGAATCTCAAGATTTTCTTCAAAATATTAATCCGGGCATTAAAAAAGAATTAACTCAAATTTTTGAGGTTCCAAAAGATGCTCAAAGTTTTAAATTAAAACTGAGATTATGGAAGGGTGGAATGGATTAAAATTTTGGGCGCGTAGCTCAGTTGGTTAGAGTGCGTCGTTGACATCGACGAGGTCAGCCGTTCGAGTCGGCTCGCGCCCACCATAGACATTATTTTAAAAATAAGGTATACTTTTTGTATGCTTTTTTTAAAAATATGGATTATCAAAGCGATCAACTTAAAAAAGATTTGCCCGACATGAGACCTGGCGATACGATTAGGGTTCATGAGAAAATTTTTGGCGAAGCAAAGAAAAAGTCTCAAATATTCGAGGGAATTTTAATTTCTCAAAAGCATGGGAAAGGAATGAGTGCTACTTTTACAGTAAGAGCGATTCTAGATGGAGTTGGGGTTGAAAAAACATATCCATTGCATAGTCCTTTGATTGAAAAAATAGAAGTAATTAAAAAAGGAAAAGCAAGAAGGGCAAAGCTTTATTTCCTAAGAAAAGAAAGTGAGAGTAAAATTAGAAAAAAATTAAAATCTGAAACAGTAAAATAAAATAAGTCTGGAATCAAAACCGTATGAGGCATTTATGCCGAATGTTTTGGTTCCAGAAAGATAGGAACGCAGCGACGTAAGAAAACAGTTTAGCTGTTGTCTTACAGGAAGTCTGGAACCAAAACTGTGCCCAGGTGGCGGAATTGGCATACGCAACGGTTTGAGGGGCCGTGCCAGCAATGGCGTGAGGGTTCAAATCCCTCCCTGGGCATATAAAAAGTGGACGCGTAGCTCAGTTGGTTAGAACGCCCTTCACTAAATAAGGACGGTTAGCTCAATGGTTAGAGCGCATGGTTTACATCCATGAGGTTATAGGTTCGAATCCTATACCGTCCATAAATTTTAGTGAGGGGAGGTCTCCTGTTCGAGTCAGGATGCGCCCACATAAAGAGCAGGAGGACAATCCTGTTTTTTTATTTTATGAAAATTGCTATTGATGCACGTGTTATTGAAAGAAGGATGAGCGGTATTGGAAGGTACCTTTTGGGATTTTTAGAATGGCTTACAAAACTTGATAAACAAAATCAATATTTCTTATTTTCTTATGAAGGTTTGCCAAAATTTCAGCAAGCTGGTTATAAAGTTATCGCCACTGGAAAAAATTCAATTTTCCGAGGTAAAATTTACAATTTTTATTGGCAAGAATTTATTCTCCCTCAGCTTTTAAAAAAATATAAAATTGATATTTTTTTTAATCCAAACCATTATTTACCATTAAGGAAAACTTCTTCAAAAAATATTATTACCATTCACGATCTTTCACATAAAATCGAGAAGGAATACAAAAGCTTTATTTATCGTTTTTTATATCTTGATATAATTTTACCCAAATCAGCAAAAAAATCCGATTTAATTTTAACTGTTTCAGAAAATTCAAAAAAAGATATTTTAAAATACTATTTTACTCAACAAAAATTAATAAACTCAGCTAATAAAATTAAAGTAATCTATCTAGCAGCTGATGAAAAATTTAAACCAAGAAGTTTAGCAAACGATGTTTTAATTGCAAATATTCGCCAGAAATATTCCTTGCCAGAAGAATTTATTTTATATGTAGGACGAATTGAAAAAAGAAAAAATATAAAGGGAATTATAGAAATTGCAAAGTTGCTTCCTCAAATGAAATTTGTTTTGGTGGGAGAAAGCGGTTATAGTGGAGCAGAAGAATTAATAAGAGAAATTCAAAAGCAAAAAAATATTTATCATCTCGAATTTGTAGAAGAAGAAGATTTACCTTTTATTTATAATTTAGGAAAAATATTTTTATTTCCATCTTTTTATGAAGGATTTGGTTTGCCGGTATTGGAAGCAATGCAGTCAGGTTTACCAGTTTTAACTTCCAATACTTCTTCTTTGCCAGAAGTGGTAGGGGATGGAGGGATTATGCACAGTCCCGATGATTATTCTAGTTTTTCTAACGACATTGAAAAATTATTTAAAGATAATAATTTTTATCAAGAAATGCAAAAAAGAGCGCTTATCCAGGCAAAAAAATTTAGTTGGGAAAAATCAACAAAAGAATTTATTTCACTAATTAACTTACTATGCCAAAAAAACTTTTAATGATTTCTTATCGTTTTCCCTGGCCAGAAGAAAAAGGAGGGTATAATCTTCGAATATTAAATTTTGCAAAACTATTAAAAAAAGAATACGATCTTTCTCTTTTGACTTTGGTCGAGAACAAAAAAGAAGAAATAAATGTTAAAAACTTAAAAGAAGAAAAAATTTTCAAAGAAATCATTTATTTTCATCATTCAAAAGCAAAAGAATATAAAAATGCTTTTTTAGGGCTTTTTTCAAAATTTCCTTTACAAGTTCATTATTATTACTCCAAAGATCTAATGAGTTGGTTGCAAAAAAATTATCAAAATTACAATTTTTTGTATTTTTCTACCTTAAGGACAGCTATCTATAACTATCAGTTAAAAACTAAAAATCAGTTTCCAGCGGTGATTGATTTAATTGATTCAATTTCTCTGAATTATTCTGAAGCCAAAAAGTGGTCAAAAAATCTTTTTTGGCAGTTAATTTACAAGATAGAAATTCCACGATTAAAAAATTTTGAAAAGAAAATTATAGAAAGTAATAAATTTAAAAAAATTTTAATTTCATCTGAATTTGACAAAAATTACCTATTATCAAATATAAATCAATCAGTATTTAATGTTGCAGTTATACCAAATGGAGTAAAAGAAGAATTAATTCAATATTCGCATTCAAATCTCGAAGAGGATATTATTTCTTTTTTTGGAAAAATGGATACTCAACCAAATCAAGACGCAGCGATTTTTTTTGCTAAAGAAATCTTTCCTGCAATTTGCAAAAATTTTCAATTTCGCAATTTAAAGTTTTATATAATAGGGGCAGATCCAACAAAAAAAATAAAAAATCTTGAAAAAGAAAATGAAAATATTAAAGTAACTGGTTATCTTAAAAACCCTTATGATATTTTAGAAAAATCAAAAATAATTGTTTCTCCCTTACGTTTTGGCGCCGGAATTCAAAATAAAGTTCTCGAAGCGATGGCCCTAGGAAAGACAGTTGTAAGCTCGAAAGTTTCAATAAGGGGAGTTTCTGGTGCTGAGCCTGGAAAACATTTTGAGTTGATTGATTCTTTTTCTCCTCGACTTTGGAAAGAAAAAATCATAGAATTAATGCTTGATCAAAAAAAGAGAGAAAAAATAGGGAAAGAAGCAAAGAAATTTATTGAAGAAAATTATAGATGGGAAAAAATAGGCGGGAAACTGTTAAATGAAATATCTTTATGAAAATTGAAACTAAAAATAGAATTTTGCTTTTCATTGGCGATGTTTTTTTCCTATACATTTCTCTTTTTTTTACTCTTCTTATTAGATATCAAGGATTGCCTCCTGGTTTTCCTATTTCTCCTTCACTCAGAGAATTCTTTTTTTATTTTTCCTGGCTTTTTTTAATTTGGTTGTTTTTTTTATGGATGCTTGATTTTTATTCTTTAAAATTAAAAGTAGGAAGTGTCGATTTTTTCCGCTTTTTTTCAATTTTTATTTTTCTTTCACTCCTTTCGGGAGCACTATATTTTTATCTCCAGCCTAATTTGCCAGTTTCTCCAAAAGCTATCTTTATTTTAGAGATAGTAATTTTTAGCTTATTATTTTTTGGATGGAGAAGATTGTTTGACTTTTTATTGAAAGATCAAAAAGGAAAAGAAAAAATTCTAATCTTGGGCAGTCATCCAGAACTTCAAAATTTAATCTTTACTCTTCAAAAAGCTTCTTTTCCTTATCAATTAATTTGCATTCAAAACTTTAATAGCACTTCAGAAATTTTAAAAATTATAGAAAAAGAAAAAATTCAGAAAGTGGTTTTTGCCGATAAGGTAGAAAATTTTAAGGAGGCTTCTTTATTTCAAAAGATCGAAATCGAAAGTTTTACTAATTTTTACGAAAGAACTACTCAAAAAGTGCCTTTATCTGCCTTAAACGATGTTAGATATCTTGAAGATTTTTCCAAGGAAGAAAATAAATCATATGTTGTTTTAAAAAGAATTTTTGATATCATCTTTTCAGTTTTAGGCCTCTTAATTTTAGCAATTTTTTATCCTTTTATTGCAATAGCAATTAAAATTGATTCGCCCGGCCCGGTTTTTTTTATTCAAGAAAGAGTAGGGAAGAATAGAAAGTTTTTTCGTTCTTATAAATTTCGTTCAATGTATTCCTCGAAAAGAGAAGAAACCGATTTATGGAGAGAGAAAAATAAAAAAGAAATTACAAGAGTTGGCAAATTTCTCCGTGCTACTCATCTTGATGAACTTCCTCAACTTTTGAATATTTTAAAAGGAGATCTTAGCTTTGTTGGACCTCGGCCAGAATGGAAAAAATTAGCTGAAAAGTTTGAAAAAGAAATCCCTTTTTATTTTCTAAGATATAAAGCCAAACCAGGACTTACTGGCTGGGCCCAACTTAATCTTCCTCCATCAACCTCAACCGAAGAAGCAAAAGAAAAATTTCAATATGACCTTTATTATATTAAACACCAATCATTTATTTTTGATCTTGTAATTTTTTTGAAGAGTTTAAGAAAAATATTTGGATAGTTCAGTTTTGGTTTCGAGCTCGAATTCACTTTGTGAATTCGGCGAAAAGAAAGCTTTGCTTTCTTTGAGCATCCCTTAAAGACACGGGCAAGCCGTTTCTTTAGATCTTCCGAAACCAAAACATGAAAAGGATTCCATACTTTCAATCAGTTTTGGTTTCGAGCTCGAATTCACTTTGTGAATTCGGCGGTTCGTTGAAGTTTGCCTCCTACGGAGTTTCCCTTCATCTGCCACGTTTCGTCCCGTCAAAACGGGACTTCACGTAAAATAATACGCAGTATTCTTGGAGCTCGAAATTAAAAACTACGAGAAATTTTCTCGTAGTTTTTATTTTATTTTGAAAATTCTTTGGACCGAAGGAGGCTCGAACTCCTGACCTCCCGCGTGCAAGGCGGGTGCTCTACCAGCTGAGCTATCGGCCCCAAATAAAAAGCGGACCCAAGGGGATTTGAACCCCTGATCTTCCCCGTGACAGGGGGATGTGTTAAGCCGGGCTACACCATGGGTCCAAAGACAAATAAATTCATTGTCGGGGGTGGGAATCGAACCCACGTTGATCGCTTATGAGACGACCTTAGACGCCAATCTACTCCCCGACAATAAGAAAAAACTTTCGCGGGGCCTGGATTTGCACCAGGGTCTTGGGCTTATGGGACCCACGAGATACTCCTTCTCTACCCCGCTCTATTTAAGAAAACTCTAAACTCTAAATTCTAAACTTAAAAGGTTTTTAACTTTGAACTTTGAGTTCTTTTAAGATTTTGAGTTTTTATAAATTTTGATATTTTAAAAATTGGGATTTATTTAGAAATTAGAGCTTAATAATATTCCTCTTGTATATTTTTTACCAATCTTTTATACTATATTATATTCAAAGCAGAAATTCAAGTAAAGGTCGAATTTTAAACGTTTAAAAATTAAAAATCAATGAGGTTTTACCTCATTTCACGCCGCCCCACTTCGTGGGATTCGGCAATTAAAAATTTAAAATTTTAAACTATGCCAATTGATGTTAATACTTTTTGGCAGGGAATTGAACAATTCAGTCCCCTTATTAGATTTTTAATCGCTATTTTAGTGGCTTTAGTCGGCTGGTTAGTTTCCGATGGAATAGGACAGCTTGTAAAAACTCTTTTAAATAAGATAAAGCTTAACCAGGCTTTAAAACGAATGGGTTGGGAAGAAGCTTTTGCTAAGGCAGAAATTCATCTTGATGCTTCAAAGTTTTTTGGAGAGGTTATTAAATGGTGCTTTATAATTATCTTTTTAATGATTGCTTTTGAAATAGTAGGGTTGCCTCAATTTAGTGAATTTTTGGGAAGAGTAGTAGAATATTTGCCTAACATTATTATCGCTGGTTTAATATTTATAGCAGCAGTTTTTGTTGCTGATTTTTCTTACCGTATTGTTCTTGTTTCAGCTGAAAAGGCTAAATTAAGTTATTCAAAGTTTTTAGGAGTTGGAATTCGTTGGACAATTTGGATTGTGGCAATTTTAGCCATTCTCTTGCAATTAGGAATTACTCCTGATATTATAAGAGCTCTAATTTATGGATTAATTGGAATGATTGCCTTAGCAGGAGGATTGGCTTTTGGTCTTGGTGGAAAAGATTTAGCTGCAGAAATTTTAAAAGAGTTTAAAGAAAAAATTAAATAAAACCTATCTCAAATTTAATTTTTTTACCATATAGGTATTTTGACATCGATAGCCTAATTTTCGCCAGTAATCTCGCACTCCAACTCCGGAGATTACGGCGATTTTTTTTAGGCCAAATTCTTTTTCAGCACTTCGATTAAACTCAGTGTAGACAATTTTTTCCGCTTCCCTAACTAATTTTTTTCCTAATCCTTGATGTTGGGGAGCTAAAAGTTTTTTAGAAATAGGCACAAGAAGTCCGTAAGTATGGATTTCTCTTATAACTGCAGAATCTTTAAGACAGGGAATAAAGTGTTTTTCTTTTGAAAAAACTTCAGATGGAATGCGCAATCTTAAAAAAGCAAAAAGCTTTGTTCGCTCTTTATTTTCAAAACTTAAAAAGATTTCTTTTCCTTGAGAAGCTTCATAATCTTCTCTCTTTAAGTAAATTTTCTCTTTTGGATCATAATTTTCTTTAACTTCCCGACAACGAATACATTTACATCTTTGTCCTTCTTCTTTTAATCGTTCCAATACAACCTCTCTTAAGTTTGAAATTTTTGATCCTCCTTGGATTTCCGGACTTGGAATGTCACGAAAGAGGCGAGCAATTCTTACCCAATAAGGTACCATTTTTTTAATTTCGCAAAGAAGTTCTATTAATTCTTCATCAGAATAAGATTTATATTTTCCTTCTTTCCATAACTTATAAAGAGGTGCTTCTTTTAAAACAAGGCAAGGATAAATTTTGAGCCAATCAGGTTTAAAATCGGGATTTTCAAAGATTTCTTTAAACGCAGCTAAATCTCTTTCTGGCGTTGCACCTGGCAAATTTGGCATCATTTGATAGAGAACCTTAAAACCAGCATCTTTTAAAAGTTTTGTTGCCTTAATAGTTTCTTGAACTCCATGACCTCTTTGACAAATTTTTAAAATATCATCAAATATTGTTTGAACTCCAAGTTCAACTAAAGTTATACCAAGCTTTCTTAATTGTTGAATCTCTGATGTATCTATTAAATCAGGCCTTGTTTCAATAGAAGCGCCAACAATACGATGTTTAGCAGTTTCATTTTTCTTTTGGGCCTTTTTAAGGTCATTGCGAGCGGAGCGAAGCAATCTCGTGGTATTATTTTGGGATTTGGGATTTTTATTAAATTCGTTTGCCGCTCTGAAACACTCTTCTAAAAACCATTCTTTGTAATCTCTTGGGTAGCTAGAAAAACTTCCTCCAATAATTCGAAGTTCGATTTTATCGGTATTGTGTCCTTCATTTTCAAGCATTTCTAATCTTTTTTGAACTTGAAGATAAGGATCGAAATTTAATCTTTTTGCTCTTTCTGCGGCCGGTTCGCCTGGCAAATAGCTTTTTGGAAAACCTTTTACTTGAGGGCAATAAATACAATGGCCAGGGCAGGGATAGGGTTTTGTTAATACTGAAACAGCCACTATTCCTGAAAGCGAACGAATTTTTCTTTTTACAAGGAGTTTTTCAACAACTTCATTCTTTTCTATTTTTCCTTTTTTAACTAAATTATGATAAGCTTGTAGAAGCTCAATATTAGAGATTGAAGACACTTTGTATTCTTTTGATATTTTTCTTTTTAAACGAGCAAGTTCATCAGGAGTTTTTACTTTACTTTTTATTAATTCTTGAATTAAAATTTCTTCTGGTGTTATGGACATAGATTTTGCTAATTATTTAATAAAAAAGGTAAGAGATGATTATAACGAAGGCGCAGAGCAATTTTCAAGAGCTCGTCAATTTACTTGGAAAGAAATGAATTTTTTGTTTGATAATTATCTTCAACCTGGAGATAAGGTTTTGGATTTGGGATGTGGCAATGGAAGATTTTATGAAGTTTTTAAAGGAAAAAAAGTAGAGTACTTTGGCATAGATAATTGTGAAGCATTAATTAATATTGCAAAAGAAAAATATCCTGAGGGAAATTTTAAATTAGCTGATGCTATTTCTCTGCCGTTTCCAAATGAATTTTTTGATAAAGTTTATGCAATTGCTCTTTTACACCACATTCCATCAAATGAGCTCCGTTTAAAAGTTTTAACAGAAGCAAGAAGAGTTTTAAAAAAAGGAGGAATTTTAATTATAACAGTTTGGAACCTTTGGCAAAAAAGCAAAACGAGGAGGCTTATTTTTGAATATAGCGCATCAAAGTTATTTGGCAAAGATTTGAGAAAAACCTTCCCAGTCGCTCCCGGAAAGCTAGAATTAGATTTTAAGGATATTTTAATGGAATGGCAGGGTGTTGAAAATTGCTATTTCCATTGTTTTACAAAAAGAGAATTAAAAAAATTGATTAGAAAAGCAAGTTTTAATATAATAAAAGATGGAGAAATTTTAGTTGGAAGCAAAAAGAAAAAATCAAACATTCCCAACTCAAATTTTTTTGTCGTGGCAGAACTGTAAACTCTCTCTTGACATTTCCGGGAGGGGGAATATAAATGGAATAAACTATAAGGAATAATTACGAATCCCTTAATAATACCCTTAAACACCCTTAAATCCTATTATAATTATATATATGCAAAAACACCATCCTAGCTTTACTCTAATAGAACACAAACGAGTAAAGCGAGCTTGTCGAAATGAGAGTTTCACTCTCATTGAGCTCTTAATTGTAATAGCTATTATAGCAATTCTTTCTGCAGTTATTGTAGCCTCAACAAGTACTTCCAGACAAAAAGCCAGAGATGCTAGACGTATTCAAGATCTAAATGAGATAAAAACAGCTCTTGAGATGTATTACTACAAGAACAACTATTCTTACCCTTCTGGCAACATTGGTCCAGATGGTATTAACTCAGATCAAGGTTTTTGTATTGAAAAAGCTACAGATGCTAATCAATTTCAAAGTATCCTTATCCAGGGCAACTATCTTTCTACAATTCCTCAAGATCCTCTCTATCAAGATGTAGCAACCCCAGATTATTGTTATTGGTACCGTACAGAAGACAATGGTCAAAAGTTTAAGCTCTTTGCTAAAGTAGAAGAGCAAGATTACAAACCTGCAATCCAAGATGGAGGTACAGAACCCAATCTCTATGAGGTTTATGCCAATATCCCAGGAGCAAACCAATTAACTTTTGGTTCCGGAGGAGGTTGGTATCCTGGGGGAGGTATGTCTCCTTGTCCCCAAGGTTATGTTCTTGTTTCCAACAACCCCAATATTAATACTGATGATGAATACTATACAAGAATGCAAAAACAAGCTTTCTGTGTTATGAAGTACGAAGCAAAGAATGTTAATGGTGTTGCTACTTCTCAAGCCTCTGGTACTCCCTGGGTAAGTATTACTCAAACCGCTGCAATCAGTGCCTGTCAATCTGCTGGTTCTCATCTTATTACCAACGATGAATGGATGGCAATAGCCAGAAACGCAGAACAAGTGGCCAGTAATTGGTCAGGAGGTTCGGTTGGTAATGGCTATATGTATTCTGGCCACAATGATAATAGTCCGGCTAACTCATTAGCTGCTTCCACCGATGATAATGAGGGTTATTTTGGCACAGGAAACACTAGTGGTAATCAACGTCGAACCCTTACCCTTTCTAATGGTAGCGTTATTTGGGATCTTGCTGGCAATGTCTGGGAGTGGACGAATAATACTATTGCTCAAAACAATCAACCAGGAAGTAGTAATACTTGTGATGACGCAGCTGGTAAAGGTTGCTGGTTTGAATTTACTGAAATTAATGATTACCGAGGCCTATCTTATAATGTCATTCGTCCTTCTGATTCTTCTTGGAACTCTAGTAATGGTGTAGGCAAAATTTGGAGTTATGGTGATGGAGAAACTGCCACTACTGATCGGGCCTTCGTCCGCGGTGGCGATTGGAACGATCGGGCGTACGCTGGGGCGTTCACGTTGTACCTGAACGACGCTCCGTCGGATTCGTACAACGGCATTGGGTTTCGCTGCGCCAGGTAGTCTCGTAGCAATCCCCCCCTCACCTTCAAAAAGGTGAGGGGGAATCTCCCCACACTTACGCATAAGTGTGGGGTCGCGAAAAATTTTCAAAAATGTTAGAA
>Ga0209720_1001896_pt1 | contig 16573 bp, 12 predicted proteins | sample AD_JPNMR3_MetaG_FD_184426 | JGI IMG/M metagenome (GOLD analysis project Ga0209720, IMG submission 184426) | Active sludge microbial communities of municipal wastewater-treating anaerobic digesters from Japan - AD_JPNMR3_MetaG (SPAdes) (version 2) | ecosystem: Engineered > Bioreactor > Anaerobic...
ATAAAGTCGTATTATAATAAAACCTTTATAGTTGGCTATCCTTGTTACTCTTGTTTTTCTATAACTCAATCAGTTATTGAATCTGAGAATATTCCTTCTCCTTTAGATATACATCCTTTTAATTTTAAATTAACTAATGACATAAAAATTAAAATAAAAGAAATAGACATACTTATTTGGATAAATTTTTTTGGATTTAAATACAATGATTTATTAACTGAAATAAGAAATAAATTTCCAAATTTAATCATTATCGAAGACTGTAGCCATGTAGATTTTAGAGATTACATGTTGAACCCTTCAATAATATCCCAATTTTCAATATTTAGTTTTAATTTTCATAAGCCTATATTTGTAATGGGTGGAAGTGCAATACTTCTTAACGGAGAATCCGAAATAAATAAAATACTAATAAATAAAAAAAATGAATTACCCAATGAAAAAGTGAATATTTCATTTTTTAAAAAAATATTAATAAGTAATGTAGCATATAATAAATTTTTATATTCAATAATTATAAATATCACTAATAAAAAAAGACTAAGGTCTTTTAATCCAAATTTTAAATCAATAGAAATTAAACGTATGAGTAATTTACAAAAAAAAATATTAAATGCGCAACTTCAAAATTATAAAATTAATTATTTTCTCAAAGAAGCAACAAAAAATTATTGCAATTTACTAGGATTAGACTATGAATATCAAACCTTTGGATCTGTTTTTTATTTTCCATTAAAAAATAATTATTTAATTACAAAAAATGTTGATAAATTCATTTTATGGGAAAATCTTATAAAGAATTATGAATATTTTAAAATAAAAATTAATAGAAATTCATTTCCTTTCACATTTAAGTTTTTAGATGAATTTGTTTTTTATCCTGCCATTTGTTTTTATAAAAAAATGTTGTCTACAAAACAGGAGATATAATAAAAATTTCTAAAAAGTTACCACATAATTTAGGATGTTTTAGATTTAAAACTACCTCCTCCTGTATTTCAAAAAATTGAAATAAATTTTTTCAAATTTCTCTTTTACTATTGCTCACCAATTCACTCCAATATTCTTAAGAAAAAGTTAATATTTATTTAGTTCATCATATTCAACCTTATTAATGAAACCAAGTAGGAAACTGACTAACTATGCTTCACCCGGCAATTAACAAGAGTTATCCTCAGCTAGCCTGCATGGCTATACTGAATTGTACTTATATCGTTCTTGTTTTCGTTCAATAAGTACTTTAACGGAAAAATTCAATTTATACTGCTAGAAGAGAAATCTATTTGCCAGTGATTTTTTATATATCAGTGTAATCATTTCGGCTGGCAATTAAAAGTTGTTGTTAAAAAACTAAAAAGTCTTTGGTTCTAGTTGTCCCAGTAATCAAACATTCTGACAAGAAGTTTTTACTTTTTGCCTTCCCCATAGTGCAGGATTATCACCTCGTATTTTAGAACACCCGCCTAGGCTTCATCCGGCATTTAATAAAACTTCCTGGGTTTTTAGAGAGCATTATACTTTATCTGTGATTCCTAAACTATTCCTTACTGGGAGAAGGCATTGTATTACGTATAGTCCACGTAACCCTTGTGAACGATGATTATGGAGCCAGGGCCAGGGTGTTTACTTTCTCTTGGAACAGGTGGACAAGCCGGACTGCTTCGCTATAGCGGATAAGGCATAGAAAATTTATCACTAGCCTTGATGATGGTATAACCTTTATCTTTCATTTCCTTTTTTCATACCCGGGAGCATGACATATGCCTCTGAGTACGACCTTGAAATGCGATAGGGTAGTCGAGTCTATGAAGTTCAGGCGTTTTATGTTGGCATCGGAAAGGTGGCTGTCTATTAAAATTACCCATGTTTTACTTTTTAGTCTGGTAACTAAAAAGTAGGAATTCCGGGTGGCTACTCAAAAGGGGCTGCCCGGAAATTTTTACCGGACAACTGTTATTTTTTGAAACCCGCTTCTATAATTAAAGAAATTGTGTAATTTTGTAATTAAAATACATGTCTGGTCATGCAACTTGTTTTTGGTAAGATAAAGAAGGCAAAAATAACTAATCAATTGACAGGGAATCATCAATGGGTGGGTTAACATAATTTTACCACATTCTATAAAATTAATTTTTATGCTTCTAAATTAATAAATTAAGTGTTATCTTTGCATAGTAATTCAATGAATTAAATATTATTAATGATGATTATGAATGACATTTTTTATGTTTCTGTTATTATCCCATGTAGAAATGAAGAAAAATATATTAGTAGAGTTTTAGATTCTATTCTGAACCAGACATACCCACAAACTAATATTGAAATTTTTTTAATTGATGGTGATAGCGATGATTTAACTAAAAATAAAGTAATTGAATATTGTGTTAAAAATAGAAATATTAAATTGATTATAAATAAAAAAAGAACTGTTCCTTACGCTTTAAATATTGGAATAAAAAATGCCCAAGGAAATATTATTATCATTTTAGGTGCCCATGCCGAGTACCCCTCAAACTACATATCAACATTAGTTTATTACATTGGTAAACTCCATGCCGACAATGTGGGTGCATCAACTATTACAGTACCTGCAGATAATAAACCAGTTTCAAGGGCAATAGCCATATCAATGTCCTCTATCTTTGGTGTTGGCAATGCTACTTTTAGGTTAGAAAATATCACTGGTAAAGAATTCATTGAAGTTGATACTGTTCCTTTTGGTTGTTACAGGAGAGAAGTATTTGAAAGAATTGGACTATTCGATGAGCAGTTAACCCGTAATCAGGATAATGAGTTTAATGAGCGGTTAAGGAATGCTGGTGGTAAAATTTATCTGATACCTTCTCTAAAAATTAAGTACTTCGCACGTGAAAACTATAGTAAGCTTTATAAAATGTTTTTTCAGTATGGTTACTTCGGTCCTCTAGTTGACCTTAAGCTAAAAAAGCCAACCCAGTTAAGGCGTTACATTCCCACAGTGTTCGTTCTATCGCTAATAATACCTTTATTACTTTCACTATTATTTTATCCCTTTTTATATTTATGGGTATTCACTGTTTCCCTCTATTTTATTGCTTCTGCCACCTTTGCGACTTACGAATGTAGAAAGAGAGATTCAATTCATCTCATTCCTTATGTAATGTGGGCTTACTTTGTTTCACACGTTAGTTATGGTTTAGGTTACCTTAAAGGTGTGTTTGATTTTATGATACTTAAAAATCATTTAAAGAGTAAAGTTGATGTCGAATTAAGTAGATAATTATGAAAATTCCATTTTCACCCCCTTACATTGATGATGAAGTTATCAACGAGGTTTTAGATTCTTTAAATTCTGGCTGGATTACAACCGGTCCAAAAGTTCAGCAGTTAGAATTGGCCGTAGCTAAATTAACCAGATTAGAAAAGGTTTTGTGCGTTAACTCTGCTACCTCTGGATTAATGCTAGCTTTAAAATGGTTCGGTGTTGGACCTAATGATGAGGTGATTGTACCAGCATATACATATTCTGCAACAGCATTGGCTGTTTACCATTTAGGAGCCAAGCCAGTTATTGTAGATGTAAAAGATGACTTTACAATTGATCCTGAGGCAATTTTAAAGGCTATTACTCCTAAAACTAAAGCTATTATTCCTGTTGATATTGCTGGCTACCCTGTAGACTACAAAGCAGTTAATAATGCTTTATTAAAGTCCGACAAAGCAAAACTATTCATACCTGAAAGTGAAAAGCAAAAAAAACTCGGACGTATTCTTATACTATCTGATGCTGCACATTCCTTAGGTGCAAAATATAATAGCTTACCAATGGGGCATTCAGCAGATTTAACTGTTTTTTCATTCCATGCTGTAAAGAATATCACTACAGCCGAGGGGGGTGCTATTGCCCTGAACCTTCCTGATTGTTTTGATCCGGATAAAGAATATAAAGAAATGCGGTTAATGTCACTTAATGGACAAACAAAGGATGCTTACACTAAAACAAAGGCTGGTGGTTGGAAGTATGACATAGTACTTGGAGGTTTAAAAGTAAATATGCCTGATGTTCTTGCTGCAATAGGCTTAGCACAAATACGTAAATATGAAGAATTTCTTTTACCTGAACGTAAAAGAGTTGCAAAAACGTATGAAAAGTTAATTTCTCAGTACTCTTGGGCAAATTTACCAAAGCTTGAGAATGGTAATACTGAATCATCATACCATATTTACCCGTTACGAATACATAATATTAATGAGCAGCAACGTGATAAGGTAATTGAAGAGATAACACGTCATAATGTGGCTGTCAATGTTCACTTTATTCCTTTACCAATGCTTACATTTTTTAAACAGATGGGCTATAGTATTAATGATTACCCCAATGCCTATAAAAATTATTGTTGTGAAATTTCATTACCTATATATCCTCAATTAACCAATAGTCAAATTCAATATGTTGTTGAAACCCTTGTAAATGCATATAATAAGGTGATTTTATGATACGTTTCTTTGATATTTTATTTTCGGTAATTGGGCTAATTTTGCTTATTCCTATTTTTATTATTGTTGGAATTGCTATTAAAATTGATTCAAAAGGACCAATTCTATATCGACAAAAAAGAATAGGTAAAAATGGAATTGATTTTTTTTTATTGAAATTTCGTTCAATGTATACTGAATCAGACAAAAAAGGTTTGATTACAATAGGAAATAATGATAGTCGCATTACTAGGGTTGGTCGTTTTATCAGAAAATATAAAATCGATGAACTACCCCAACTCTTGAATGTTTTGAATGGATCTATGAGCCTTGTTGGCCCAAGACCTGAGGTTAGTAAATATGTTGAATTATATAACAATTACCAACGTAGAGTATTGTCAATTAGGCCTGGTATTACGGATTTTGCCTCAATATATTTTAAAAATGAAAATGAAATACTAAATAACAAGAGTGATCCTGAAGAGTACTACATTAAATATTTAGTACCTCAAAAAATCAGGTTAAATTTAATTTATATAAATAATTATAATGTAAAAACATATTTTCTAATAATATTTAAGACAATAAAATCAGTCTTTCTTTCATGAATATATCTGCCCTTACAGGGCGTGAATATGAATGATTCTCTTCTCATTGGGCGTTGCCCAATGTTAGCATGAGTTGGGCTTACAGCCCGTGGAATCGTAACCGAATTTAACAACCAATAAAGTAATCGTACTACAGAAACAGGTCAATTTAACCCAACACACAGTGCTGGGAAATGTGACTATAACAGGATATTGCGCCCCTTAGGGGCAGGTTGAGTTAACCCAATGCACCGCGTTGGGTAATGCACAATAATAAAATATTAATGCACCCTGAAAGGGCAGCTCGATTGAATCTACCGCAATACTTTAAAAATCGAATAACAGAAACATAAATTGCCCCGAAGGGGCAAGTATATCTAACCCAACGTATCGCATTGGTATAGAATAACAGAAACACAAATTGCCCCGTAGGGGCAGGTCAATCTAACCCAACGCACCGCTTTGGGTAATGCATAGTAACAAAATAATAACGCGCTCTGATAGGGCAGGTATATTAATCTTAACGTTTTATTGTTTGAATAATTATCTGATTTTAAGATAAAGGTTATGAAGAACATTAGCTTGAAAACTATCTACCTTTTTTCATTAGCGCTTTTGGCTATAACAATACCCATTCATTTTAGAGTTTCGCTTTATGCTTTAGCTTTTGTTATTGTTATGGGGATAATATACAACATCACCAGCAAGATTTATTTTAAAGGAATATTGAGTAATAAATTCAATATCTTGCTTATCCTATTTTGGGTAACAAATCTCATTAGTTTATCTTATTCGGCTGATTTGAGTTATGGCTTAAATAAGATATTCAGGATGGCATCAATTTTTATCTTACCATTATTTATAACATTCGATGTTGATAGTAAGAATAAAAGAAAAATTGCAATAGCCTATATTGCTTCTGTAACCTTAGTTTTGGTTTTCTTTTTATTAAGGGCATTCTACCATTCATTAACAATGGAGAATGGAGATTACGTTTTTAATTTCCATAACAATATTACATCATATGGTAGTTTCTTTTACTATCAGGAGTTTGTTAATCCACATCACCCATCATACTTTGCCATGTATTTAACGCTTGCAACGGTTTTTGTATTAAAATTCTATAAAGAGGCTAATTCCGTTAAAAATAAAATCTTACTCATAGTTTTGTCCCTATTTTTAATAGCTGGAGTTGTGCTAACCTCATCGCGAGCAGGTTTGTTAACTTTAGTTATAGTGCTATCGGTAGACATGTTTTGGTTGTTGAACCAGCGCGGTAAAATAGTAGGTTTAATTTCAGCGCTTCTAATAATTCCGGTAGCTTTATATTACCTATCGGATAACCCAAGATTTAAAACTATAACCACTTATGTTAAAGCAAGTGTAGAAAATAATACCCAAATAAAAGATGAATATGAGAGTTTAGTTATGATTCGAGTAAAAATGTGGCCAATTATATTAAAAGATTTAAATATAAAAGAGATACTATTGGGTGTAGGCCTTGGCGATACCAATCAGCGCTTTATTCAAGCCTACAAAAACAATAATTTAGAGTATGCTGCCGCTACCGAGCTAAATGCTCATAACCAGTATATACAAACACTCGTAAGCACTGGTATTTTGGGTTTATTGCTTTTATTAACAATAATTGGCTATGGTTTTTGGTTTGCCTATAATAACAGGGATATGTTACTTTTTCTTTTCTTTACTATAATTTCCGTAAATTTCATTTTTGAGTCGATGCTCGAAAGGATATTTGGAGTAATATTCTTTACATTCTTCCTGTTATTTCTTAGTACAAAGCCCCAGAATCAGAATAAGCAAATGAAGTAATTGAAATAGAATAAGTATTAATTAATGGAAAAGGGGGCATAGCCCCCTTTTTTAATAGTTTTGTTTAAAAATTAAATCTATAAGTCTTTTTTTGTATTGCCATATCAAAGATGTAATAAAGCCTATTAGTGCAAAGTATATTCCTATTATTGCATACTTTGAATATGGGTTTTCGGCTTTTGAAAGTGGGGTAAAGTCTTGAACTATTGTTATGGGTTCATTATTGATATTTAAATCCCTTTCTAGTATTAGTCTTTCCCTTTCAAGCGATAATTTTTGATCATGGTATAATTTTCTTTCTTTTTCGTTCAAAACAACCATTTGGCTAGCATTGGCCTTTTGCATTTTAGGGATTTCAAAGTATTCAACTTTTTGGAGGCTATCCAGTCGGTTAATTTCTCCTTCTATTTTTTCAATTAGAATTTTATTTTGTCTAATGCGTTCGTTATTATTGTCAATGATAAACTTATTTTTATAAATGTAATTCTTAATACCATTACGAACCTGATCAAAAACATTTTCATCATAAACTTCCAAACGAACCACAAAGTAATTGTCAAGCCTTTTTATTGTGGTGTCCTTGGGGTTATATTTCTGTTTATAATCAAAATAATCAGGTAAACCATCTCTGTTGATATCTATAGCGTAAAAGGCATTGATCGATTTAATATCTTTAACCCTAGATAAATCGATGTCTAGGTAGTTTGCAGCAATGGAATAATTTTTTTGTATGAATATATCGTTTAAAAGATTTACTGAACTTACCAAGATGGTGTTACTTGTTGAATTAGATATGGCAATCATTTCCGATGAGTAATATCGTTTTGTGTTTTGATAGAGCAAATAGGCAATAATTAACCCAATAATGCTAAAGGTTAAAATCCAAAGCGATTTTCTTACTAAAAGAAGAAGAAAGTTAAGGATTAAGTTAAGAAACCACGTGAATCCTCTTTTTACGCTTTGCCCCATTCTATTGAAAAGTTCAAGCAAATCGATTTCATCAGTTGTTTGCTTCTGCGTGTTTGGTTCGTTGTTCATATTGTATAAGTTTAGTTAGTTTAACGTTCATTCAAAGAACAAAAATATTACTTTTGAGCAAAAATTTTAGGAATGTTGAAAATTTTAGTTACAGGTGGGGCAGGTTATATTGGTTCCCATACCGTGGTTGAGCTTATTAATGCTGGATTTGAAGTAGTTATAGTAGATAACTTTTCAAACTCTTCACCTAAGGCAATTGATGGCATTGAAAGGATAACTGGCACTCGTCCCAAGCTTATTGAGGCCGATTGCTCCGATTTAATAGCCATGCGAAACCTCTTTTCTGCCGAAGGCAATATCTCAGGTATCATTCATTTTGCTGCTTTAAAAGCAGTTGGCGAGAGCGTTGATAAACCACTTGATTACTACCGGAATAATTTACTATCAACTATCAACATGATGCAGATGCTCAAGGAATTTGGCGGTAAATATATGGTGTTCTCAAGCTCCTGCACGGTTTATGGTCAGCCCGATGTTTTGCCGGTAACCGAGCAAACTCCCCGTAAACCTGCGATGTCGCCTTATGGGAATACAAAAAGGGTGGGCGAGGATATTATTCAGGATACCGTTCGCTCAACTAATGGAATTTACGCCATTGCATTGCGATATTTCAACCCTGTAGGGGCACATCCATCGGCTGAAATTGGTGAGCTGCCATTGGGTAAGCCCGATAACCTGGTCCCTTTTATTACTCAAACGGCTGCTGGTATTCGTGAGAAGTTACAAATCTTTGGAAGCGATTACAACACTCCCGATGGCACTGCCATTCGCGACTACTTTCATGTGGTTGATTTGGCTCGTGCACATGTACTTGCCTTACAACGAATGATTGAAGGAAGAAGTAAGGAGCCCTATGAGGTGTTTAACGTTGGTGCCGGTCGAGGTATTACCGTTTTGGAAATTGTAAAGGCATTTGAGAGGGTTACCGGCGTAAAACTCAACTACGAGATTGTAGGCCGCAGAGCCGGCGATATCGAGAAGGTTTGGGCCGATACGACCTTAGCTCAAAAGGAGTTGGGATGGAGAGCCCAAAGCACACTTGAAGAAGCGCTGCTTACTGCCTGGAACTGGGAGAAGAAGGTGAGGGGGATGTGAGGATAAAGGATAAAGGATAAAGGATAAAGGATAAAGGATAAAAGATAAAGATAAAGGTTAAAGAGCACGCCCCGCACTGCGGGGTTAAAGATTCAAAATTCAAGAACTTGTCCCGCATTTGCGGGATTCAAGATTCAACATTTAAGATTCTCAAGCCAACTATCAACCATCAACCAAATCACATCGTTTGCACGCGTCTCCTTACACGTGTGTTATTCCTATTCACGAACACCTCTAGGATTATTATTTGCTTGTTGTTAAACATTTCCGTACGTCTATTAATGCTTTTTATAATATTTACCTTTGCAGGCGTTGAGTTTTAAATGCTCAACGTAATTAATGTTTAACTAATTAATCAATCAAACTATGCGTAAAAAAATGTTTTTCAGTAACATGGTAAAGCGATTCACAAAGTGGTCGCACAAGGGTTACGGAGTATTTGAAAGTTTTAAAACGGTAGTAACCATTGGGGTATTGCCCTTTTCGTATTGTTTACTTGCCATGCCAATGGCAACGTTTGCACAGCCCGATAGTGTTGCGATAACAAAAAATGTTGATATCGAAGAGGTAGTTGTTAATGCTCGCAAAAAGGCGAGTACCTATTCGGAGCTTACCAGGGTAGTAAGGGTTGTTAACCGCGATGAGCTGGGGCAACGTAAGGCCACTGCGCTTGGTGAGTTACTCGAGCAAGTGGCGGCAATTGATATCAGGCAGCGCGGAGCAAATGGTGTTCAGGCCGACATTAATTTCAGGGGTGGCTCGTTCGACCAGGTCATGGTATTACTGAATGGCATCAACATTACCGATCCGCAAACCGGCCATCACAACCTAAACATTCCCATTAATATTGATGCGGTAGATCGGATCGAAATTCTGCAAGGTCCAGGGGCTAGAGAGTACGGTGTTGGGGCTTTTGCTGGTGCAATTAACATTATTACTAAGCCCGATAGCAATAGTAGCGGTCAACTTTCCTTTTTTGCAGGACAACATGGCTTAGCCAAAGTGTCGGGTTCGCAAAATTTTGGAACTAAAAAATTACGTTCCTTTGTTGCAACATCGTTCGATAGGAGCGATGGGTATATTGAGAATACCGATTTCAAAAATCTTAATATCTACCTTCACACATCTTATACACTCGATAAAGCAGAGCTTAACTTTTTTGCAGGATATCAGGATAAGGGTTTTGGGGCTAATAGTTTTTATACGCCTAAATATCCCAACCAGTATGAGGCTACCAAAACCATCTTAGGTTCAGTTAGTCTTGATAAATCATGGAAAAATTATGCATTGAAAACAGCTGGTTATTACCGTAAACATACCGACAGGTTTGAACTTTTCCGAAGCAATCCGGCAGTGTGGTATACCGGGCATAACTACCATGCTACCGATATTTACGGAGCAAAACTTTCGGTAAGTCGTTTTTACCGGTGGGGTAAAACCGATGCAGGGCTTGAATTAAGGCGAGAGGAAATACTGAGCAATAAGCTCGGAACCCCTTTAACCGATTCCGTTAAGGTTTGGGGTGAAGATGTTTACTACAAAAAAGGCGATTCGCGTAATCACCTTATGGCTTTTGCCAGTCAAAGCTTCTTCTTTGATCAATTCTCATTCTCGTTTGGCGGGCAGTTTAATCATTCCAATAAGTTTGGCGATATCTGGACCTGGGGTGCCGATTTGTCATACGACCTGTATCAGCACGCAAGGCCTTTTGTTTCGGTTAACCGATCGTTCAGGTTGCCAACTTTTACCGATTTATATTACCAGGGCCCAACCAATATTGGCAATCCAAACCTAAAAGCAGAGTTTGCCACTACCTATGAATCGGGTATAAAAATGGATCGAAATAGATTGATGGCTGAGGTTGCATTATTTTACAGGCAGGGTAGCGATATTATTGACTGGGTAAAACCGGCAAACGAAACGGTTTGGACAACTGTAAACTATACTAAGCTTAACTCGTGGGGTGCAAATGTCAACTTTAGTGTGAATACTAAAAATCTTAATATTTACACCGATAGGATTACTCTATCGTATGCATTTACCGAAAGCGAAAAGGGTAAAAGCGAGCTTGATTCATACTACGTGCTTGATTATTTAAGGCATTGCTTAACATTGAGTTCGCAACATACCTTTAAAAACCTTTTCCTGAATTGGACTATAAGGTATCAGGACAGAAATGGGGAGTATTTAAAATATATCGATACAAATACATCAATTCCAATAGCTTATTCCAACGTTTTCCTAATGGATGTAAGGGCTGGATATGTTTTCAAAAAGGTAAATATCTATTTTGATGTGAATAATCTGTTTGATAACCATTATGTTGATATAGCAAATGTGAATCAACCTGGCAGATGGTTTGGGCTAGGTATAAATTACCGATTTGATTTATAACATGTTTAAAAATTTGCCCATTTTTGTTGAATTGGTTTTATTTGCAAATTCAAACCAAAAACAGCTTGTAAAATGAAGAAAATAGTATTGATTGCTTCATCGCTACTTATTGTCAGCAGTTTAGCTTTGACATCTTGCGGTTCCAAGGCGAGCGATGCCACAAACCAAGAAAAAACTGAATGCTGTGGTGGTCACAGCAAGGAAGAGGGAAAGAGTTGCTGCGATTCAACAAAGGTCAACTCACCTGCCGATAGCATTAAGAAAGAAGGATGCTGCAGCGGTAAGGAGCAAAAAGAACCCTGTGATAAACCGTGTGAACATAAACACTAATCAGAAGATAGTTAAGCAAAAAGGCCGTCGAATAACCGACGGCCTTTCTTTTTCTATGTTCTAACTTGATTAGAAGAGGATTAATGAGTTAATGAATCCTGTAACAACCTTTCCACTTTCATAATCAAGTTCCGATCCCCATACGCTGTGAGGAATTGAGAAAACTATAATGGTTACAATTGCAGCAAACATCGCTATAGCAGGCCTATCGTTCTTGCGGTTAATTAAATAAGCTATAAGCCATGTTGCAAAAGCAATAAGGGTTTTATTATCGGTAAGGTCATAACCAAAGGGGAAGCCAGTCCAGTAGGCCCCAAATGCAAACTTCTGGACTATGGGGCCAAGGATTAAACCACCAAAAAATAGCAGGGCGAGGCTTATGGTTATATTCCGTTTAAACGAGGGCATATTGAATGCAGCCTGCAAACCGGTTAGGTTTGAGAAAAGCATAGCCAGGAACATTATTAAAATGTGAGGGATTAAGACCCAGGCTGGCACAGGATCTTTATACCTAATGATGATGGGATTTTCTTTGAAAAAATGCTTGGTTTCAGCGCCATCAAGTATTTCGATATAGTATTCAAGTTTGGCAGCGGCAGGCATTTTGGGTAGGTAAACTTCTTGTTTGTTTTGGTCAATCGCCATGAAGGGTAAAGCAATAAAATCTTCATCTACCTTATATTTCTTGTAATATAGGGTTGCCGTGGCATTAATAGGTAGGTTAAGGGTTATTTTGGTATCCCTATCGCTCTCCCCACTGCGGATAAGTTTCGATTTATACTCAATACTATCGATTGTGTAACTAATCCGTTTGGGGTGAGTTGGACCTGTAAGACGCTGATAGATAGCAGCGGTTATTGTTATCAGAAGTGCAAAAAAGAAAATTAAATATTTCTTCATTTCCATATAAGTTTAAAGTTCAACAGAAAACTCTATTTCGTTTTTATCTCTTAAAACCTTGACAGTTATTTTTGTTCCAGGTTCAAGGGCTGAAAGCGCTTCGGTGTAATCGTAAATATTTTTTATGGGTTTCTGGTTTATGGCGATAATCAAATCGCCTACCTGGATACCTGCAATTTCGGCGGGTTTACCTTCGGTAACCCCCATAACTTTTAGGCCTTCGTCCGATGTACCGCTTACATCGGGCATAATACCTAATTTGACCTTAATTTTTGGGGTGCGTGATGATGAAAGTGAACGGGTGCTTGACTTAGTAAAGGTAAGCGGTTTCTGCATTGTTGAAAGCTCAAAGGCTAATCGGTACGTGTAACTTGCAACCTGTTGCATACCTTCAATGTTTAGCAGGGCAACATCATCGTTAGGGGTGTGGTAGTCTTCGTGTAGTCCTGTATGAATAAAGAAAACGGGGATATTTTTGGAGTAAAACGAGGCATGATCCGATGGGCCAAAGCCGTCGGGAACGAGTTTTAGGTGAAATAAGCTATCGGAGTTAAGTTTGTTGAGGATGGAGTCGGCTTCAAGTGAAGTTTTTGCCCCGTGAACTTCGAGTTCACGATTGCGGAGCCTTCCAACCATATCGAGGTTTATCATAGCCTTGATGTTCTCGATGGGTATTAGCGCAGAATCAACAAATCGTTGAGAGCCGATGAGTCCTTTCTCTTCGGCGCCAAAAGCAACAAACACAATGCTTCGTTTAATCTTTTTCGGTTCCGATGCCAGTTTTTGAGCAATCTCGAGCATCGAAACTACGCCCGAAGCGTTATCGTCGGCGCCGTTGTGGATAGCCAGTTGGTCAGGTGCCCTGCTTCCGCCCATTTCGCCCATGCCCAAATGGTCGTAATGCGCACCAATCACAATATATTCGTTTGCTAATTTTGGGTCGGAACCGGGGAGCATAGCCACAACGTTTTGGGTTTCAATAAGGTTGTATAGTTTTGCTACCTTGCCGCAAACATTAACCCCCAAGGGTTGTGATGCAATGCTGCTTTCTTTGATCTTTTTTGCAATATCGGAACACAAACCAATAGGTTTGAGTAGTTTAGTTGATGCATCGGGCGAAAGAATAAAAAGGGGTAGGTTCGGTATATTTCGGAAGTCAACATCGATGTATTTGCTTAAAGTATCGTTGCTGACAATGATTATTCCAGCAGCACCTTGATTCTTAGCAACCTCTAAAAGTTTAGCGTTCAAATACTCATATTTCTGGTCATTAGGGTAGTATATAACAGCCCATTTCCTCCGAACTTTAACATTTTGGTATGAAATCTCATCGCCTTTTCCAACAAAAATGGCTTCGGCACAAAGTGAATCGGAACCGTTAACGGTGGGAGCAGAGAAGTCGCGGCCAAACTCCAGTTTTTCACCATTTATCATCAGGTTGGTTTTCTTTTCGAACTCAGGATTGAAACTCTTAAAGGAAAAGAATTGATAACCCTTTTTACCTAAGAGGGTTAGGCCATACTCACGAAATTCATCTCTGATATACTTTGCTGCAATTTTGTCCTGAACTGTTCCCGGCTGCCGCCCTTTTAAACTGTCGGAAGCCAGAAAGTTTACATGGTAAAAAAGTTCATTATTGGTGATGTTAGCACTTCGTTTAATCTGGGCGAATAGGGTAGAAGAAACGAATAACAAAACAATAAGTATAATCCTTTGCATGATGGTAAAAATTTGTATTGTTAACAATAGAATTCAAATATAGCTTAAATCATCAACTAAATTTTTTATTATTGCTGTCAATTTTAGTACCAATTTTTTAGGGGATGGAAAAAATCAAAGTTTCTGAACGTAAGTTAATTCTTTTTACTGTTGGTTTGCTTATAGTAGCTGGGGTAGTTCGATTGGGATTTTATAAAGTGGGAGTATGGCTATTCTACTTGGCATTTGTGCCAATTATTTTACATAGATTGAGGTATTATATCAGGAATAGCAAAAATCTACATAAAGCAGACAGGTATAGACGGTTCACGTTGGGGTTTATTATTGCTACTATTATTCTAAACCTTTTAGGATTTCAGGATGTAGAGTTTGTTTTGCTTTTTGTTCTAGCTATTGACTACTTGATTGTTGTGCAAAATCCAAGGGTTAAAGGTGGAAAGGAATAGAGCAGTATATAAGCTTAGCCCGTTGTGGCAGCGTGCCATTATTGGTGGTAGCATTTGGGGCGCACTGGAAATCATCTTAGGTTCGGCATTACATAACCTTATGGTACCCATGGTGGCCGGAACATTGTTGGCATTTCTTGGAGTTTTTACCGTTTCGGTTATTTCGGCTAACGATATTCAGAGGGGATTTTTTTGGAGGGCTGCACTAATCTGTGCCTTACTAAAGTCGGTATCGCCAAGTGCTGTTATCGTACCGCCTATGGTGGGAATTATGGTTGAAGGGCTATTGATGGAGGTCGGGGTGCTGGTTTTGGGAGCAAATGCTTTTGGGCTAGCGTTAGGCGGTGGTTTGGCTATGCTCTCTATACCCCTTTTTAAAGCAGTTCGACTTTACATGCTTTATGGTCAAGGAATAGTCGATTTCTTTATGGGTTTGATTTCCCAAGTATCAAAAAGTAATACCATTGTTATTACCAACGCATTAATTTATACTATACTAATCATCTACTTGATTTTAGGCTTACTGGCGGCTTTAATCGGCTTTAGTTTAGGGCTAAAAGGTTCCACTTTTGGTTCAAGTCAAATTGAGCTGACTATTTTTGGAGAAAAGAGAGGGAAGGTAGCTTTTAGTAACTATTTACTACTGATTATTCATCTTGTTGCACTGGTTGCATACCTTACTTATGCCTCGGCAATGCCCTTTGCTATTGCAATTTTGAGTGGAGGGGTATATGTTTTGTTAATTGTTTTATTTTACGAAAGACCACGAAGAATGCTATTGAAACCTTTCTTTATTGTGCCTGTTTTGGTCTTTTCTTTCTTAATCCCATTTTTTACAACCAAAATTGCTTTAGTGCCAGTATATGGTATCTATATTTTTGTAAGGGCTATTTTTGTTGTGGTTACCCTAGCTGCAATTGGGACTGAACTAGCCAAACCAGCGGTTAGCCAATTTTTTAACAGGGGATTTTTTAGCCCGGTTTACTATGCCTCCAGTATGGCATTCAATGCATTGCCTATTTACCTAAATGTTTTCAGGAACATCAATTTTTCGGCATCAAACGCTATTAAAGATATTCAGGGTGTAATAAAAAATTCCGGTTGGAGTGGAAATAGGCCTATTATAATCATTACAGGCGGGTTAGGCGAGGGCAAATCAACCTACCTTGAAAATATTCTGAAAATTTTGGGAAAGGATAAAGCGATAAACTTTAGAGGATTTATTGCCATGGGTATTGGTGCGCCTCCACTACGAGAGGGGTATAATTTACGGATAATCCCAGATGGTAATGAAATGATGTTGTGCCATCGTATTGGTGCTTGTGGCTTGCCAAATAAATCATTTGAGTTTAATGATGAGGTTATTAAGGGGCTAACTTCCGAACTTGTTTCAATAAAGGCTGATGACATACTTGTAATTGATGAGGTTGGCCGAATGGAACTTTATGGTGAAGTTTGGGCAGAGCTGATAGAACATCATCTTACTAAAACTAAGAATGTTTTAGTATTAACGGTAAGGCGCGAAAACCTAATGCATGTAGTGGAGCGGTGGAACCTAACCGATGCCTACGTATTTGATATTAATAAGGTTGGTGTAACCGATGCTGCAAATAGCATTAAAAATTTAGTTCTCAGTTACCACGCGGCCAGTTCCCGAAAGTAATGAACGTGAATCAATAATTGATGTACCGTGGATGGCAGGGTAAACAATTACTACATTTTTATCGGAGATTATTTGGCTAGTGAATATCAGAGTGTTTTGGATATCGCTATTGT
>Ga0209720_1001906_pt1 | contig 16535 bp, 17 predicted proteins | sample AD_JPNMR3_MetaG_FD_184426 | JGI IMG/M metagenome (GOLD analysis project Ga0209720, IMG submission 184426) | Active sludge microbial communities of municipal wastewater-treating anaerobic digesters from Japan - AD_JPNMR3_MetaG (SPAdes) (version 2) | ecosystem: Engineered > Bioreactor > Anaerobic...
AAATGGAGATCGTTTGCATTGATATTCATCAAGATTCAAACCTTCACATATGAGAGATGCTATCTTAGATTCAAAATATTTACCTTTGGCCTTCTGCTTAGATGTCACTAAGAATCACCTTCAGCATGATTAATAAACATCTATTAGTATATTAGGTGGCAAATTCTCAAGTCTGGATATAACATTTTGTTCTAATGTCTCTGCTCTTTCTCTCAAATCAGCATTAAGTGGAATATCTCCAAATGGAGTTGTTATAGTCTGATATTTATTACGTATATTGCCACAAATTGTCATAATATGTGCTAGTGATAATACTAGAAAATCTATTTCAAATTCAGCTGGGATAGTAGCTAAATGCTCAGGATGTACTCTTTCATATTTAACTATAAAAGATGCTGGTGGTTCTCTATGTGGATATACTCTTATTATATTAGGGGGTATATACATAAATGTTCTTGCTGCCCCTGAGAATAAGAGTGCAGTTTCTGCTCGTTCTATTCCTTCAACATATGCAATAACTTCTTCTTCATTAGCTAATGTATATGTATAAGGATATCTATGCACCAAATAATCTGTTTCTTCATAATGCACAGCAACTACATTTAATATAGAACATCCATCAGGATCAAATATATAATACATGTTTGATCCTGGTGATACCAAATACTGAGGAATATTAGGATTTACTGTAACCCAATTAACATTTGGAACATATTTGGAAAATTTTGGTAAAACAAACATCTTTATTTCCATCTCTATATCATTATCAGATAATTCTATGCCAACATATGGAAAACCTAATTGTCTTTTTATATAATATAAGACTTTCTGCATTGAAAGCATCTTATTCTATACTCCTCCCCACATTTGATGTATCTTGTCTATAAATAACATTGTCTCTCCAAAGGATAATTTCTTTTGCTGATCTAATTTATTGAACTCATTAAAAACTGATAATGGCATTGAATTAATAATCTCGTCAAAGCACATCAACTTATAATTACGTTCAATTATGTCCCAATTATCTAACATCTTATGAGCTATATCAGTATCCATTAGTTCTATTATCTCTCTTAAAACTTTAATATTGTTAATTGGTTCTTTAATTTGATTTAAGAATGCAAATGTTTTCTTAAATCCATATCCTCTAATACCAGGCACATCATCACTCTTATCTCCAGCTATACATTTAACATAAATATAATTTTCTACTGGAAATGTTGGATCTATATCAACCTGTTTTTCAAATTTAGTATACCAATTAGTATGATCATAAAAGCATTTATTATTTTTTGAGTTTCTATAAAATATCTTAGTATTTTTAAACTTTAAAGTCTGAAACATATCAGTATCTCTTGAGTAGATTATATTAATATATTTATCATCATTAAACTCTGTTTTTATTAAATAATGTGCTGCAAAATCACTTTCAAAATGTGATAAATTTATACTATAATTGTTATACATTTTCTTGGCTGCTTTATGTATTGCTTCAAAATTTTGTCTTATAACTTTTTTTACTGCATCTGTTTCTAATTCTGATACTGTATTAAACTTTGTAATTACTCTGTTTTTCTTATAATCACTATATATGCTTCTATGATATACAGAATCACCAGAATCAGATATATGAAACAAATTCATATTTATATTGTTTTTATGCATATATTTAAAATGAAAGAGCACAAAGTCTAACCATGACATAAATATATCTGTTATTGGTTGTTTCGAACCTCTATTTACATCTATAGCAGTCTGTACAGCTTCCTTTATAAATAACCCTGTCAAACAGTTCTTAAGATCTACAAATATATTAACTTGTTTAGAAGGATCTATGACAGAATCCAAATCAGACCAAGATGGGTAATATCCTATGAAGATCATTGTATGCTCAACTCCCTATCGTATTCTGGTACGCTGGTATATATCTATGTTAATGACATCTGAAAACTTAATACTAACTAGAGTGATAGCTATATTGGTGTTTTCATCATAAAAGATTGAAAGCATGGGGTCTGTTTTTGTTGGTATATTTAAAAAACAAGCATTATTTAACTTAAGTGAGTATGGTTCTGTAATAACTACACTACCTCCATAGGGAAGTGTAAATACAGTCATGGTTATGTTTTTGGCTGTATCTGTTAATAATGCAGATATGTTATCAGAGGATATATTGAATTCTATATTTTGGGTATTTACAACATCAGATATCTTCTTTATTTTCTTCAATATATAATCATCTAATTTATATGTTAAAAAGTAAGATTCTGGATTATATGATGTCATAAGCTGTTCATCATATTTATTAGTCAATATAGAATCTTGTGGAATTCTTATTTCTAATGTAGATGATTTATCGCTTAAATAATAGGATTTCTCATCTTTAGTTAATGTGACTTCTTCAGCATCAGAAAATACTGATAACATATTATTTGTCTTTTGTAAATTTGATAGTCTTAATTCATCAATATCAGCATTAAATATACTTGATAAATCAGCATCAATGACAAACAGACTATTATTACTCTTTTGATGTATCTTTGCATTTTTAATATGAAGATCATCACAATAACCTTTAATGAATCCACACAATGAAATAAATTGTTTAAAATCTTCTTTGGAAAAGATCATTTATATCACACTCCTGTATATTATAATGATTAATTATATTTCTAAACTAATATATGGATCAACTTTATCATATTGTCCAAAATCTTTATCAATTTTATTTCGCACTACTTTAACGTTATTATAATTTAATCCAGTTAAATAATTGTTATCATCTTTATCGTTGTCAGCTACAATTATTATATTGGGATAATTACATAGTGTCAAAGACTTTATTAATTTATAGGTATTAGAAAACGTACTAGTAAGTGCAGCTGCAAAGATAGCATCATCAGGGATATCAATATATCTATGTATGTAAACATTGAGTATATCAAATATACCTTCTGCTATTACAACAGTTTTATGCTGTCTGAATTTAAATATATCAATTGTATTATTAACAATAAAAGTATCATTCCCATCAGCAAGGGAATAATTATAATATCTAAATAACTTATCATCATTCAATACTCTAAATATCATTTTCTTTTTGTAATAAGTTAAAAAACAAATACCCTTCTCAAAAACAATATCTTTTAACTTATTTTGAACTATATCAACATAAGTTTTATATGAGAGTATGTTATATTCTGGAAGAATAGTATCTACTCCAAGTCTTTGCTTAATGTATTCGTATATAAACTCTTCATATTGTTCATCATTTATATTAAAGGATAAATTTGAAGTTGATGTAATACTTCTATCTGATGATACATTGTCATAATAGTCTTCAATATTAAGATCATCTTGTAAACCTATCTCTCTTATTAAATATGATAGATGTCCACCAGTACCACAGCGTACACATCTAAAAACAGGTTTATCTATAGCAATATATAGATGACCATGTGTGGTATCTTTTGAATCTCCACAAAATGGACATCTAAATATATGGTGCCTTGTATTTGATTTAATATAAGTTAATTTAGTTTTTAATATATCTTTTAATTGCATGATAATTTACCAATTTTTTGATTGAATAATATGCATTCATATATCATAGCTATAAAATGTGCTACCTTATCTATTACATTATTAAAGGTATTCATGTATCTGTTCAAAACAATATAACTTGATAATGAAACATCCTTTTCGTTAAGAATATATCTGATGACTTCTATTGGATTCACTTCTGAAGTATGCATTATATTTCTAATTTGAGTTATATTGTATTTAAGTTGGTCTATATTATTATTTTCTATTGTATTAAATACCAATTCTGCAAGGGTAGAAATTGATTCTATACCAGTAGAAAATGAAAACACATTATTTATACACATTGATTGGAGATTATTTATAACTGCTCTAAAATCAGGATAATAGTAGTCTACAAGATTTACAAGATCTTCTTCCTCATATGAGATATTTTCATTACCTAATATATATCTGATCTTATCAATCATGATACTCTTTGGAATACTAGTAAACTCAAATACAGCGCATCTTGATTTCATAAAATCAGGTATCTTATTAGCATAATTTGCTGTAAATATAAATCTAGTGAGATAATCTGCATTTATTTGATCATTCTCAATTGGATTTCTAATGATTAACCAAGCATCGTTAGTTAAATTATCGCACTCATCCATAACAACTACTTTATATTTTGAAGAATATGGTGGCGTTTTCATAAATTCAATGACAATATCTCTCATACTTTGAATGCCTCTATCATCAGATGCATTCAAAAATAATCTATCATTGTCATTATTGGTAAAATGATTCATTAAGATCAATGCTAATGTGGTCTTACCAGTACCAGGTTTTCCAATAAACATACAATGAGGCATATTATCTTGCACAATAAAACTATTGACAGCAGTTTTGATTGTATTGTTCAATACAATATCATCTAACTGCTTTGGTCTATATTTAGCTACCCATAAATAATTCTGAATATCCATAATAATGATTTACCTCCCAACTAGATATTATTATATATCAATATTGCTATAATATTCCTTCATTGCTTCCTTTAGAATAATTCTATCACCACGTTCATATTCTTCAAGCCCTATTCTTGCATTAATCCATGGATCTTCTTGACGAACCATATCACTAAGCTCTTGAGGTTCTTTAACTCCATAAAATTCACATACTGCATCAATTGTTTCCTTTTGTTCGTCTGTTAATGTATTAAATGATTCTATCATACCTGAATTTACTTCAAATTTTCCTTTAAGTAATTCATATAACTCTTCAACAACAGGTCCATTAGCCCATGCTTTAATTTCCTCATAGAAAAGAGGTTCGTTATCCCAAGCTAGACTCCATGCTTGTGAATAATAAACAAGCTTTTGCAACTTCATATTTGGTAATGATTCATACTTTTCTAAAATATATTTGGCTATATCAAAAACAGATGTCATTGGGATAATGGCTCCTTTATTTAATATCATCAATACAAGAATAGCATATATTTATATCTTTTGCAATCCAGGCATAATTATAGGATCAGTATTTCTAAGAGACTCTAAGAAAATTGCAACTTCTCCTTTCAGAGCATCATGCACTTCCAATAGATCCATTCTGTTATATTTCGTTTGCATTACATGTTCCAGATATGCTGTCATATCACTTACCACCTGCTCTGAATATAATGCAGGTTCATATTCATAAGTAAATGCTATTTTGTCATCTTTAGCTCTATATCCATGTTTATATATTACCCATGATACTGTTTCAATCAATCTATTGGCTGCTGTTTTTGCAGCATAATCAGAAGTACATTTTACATAAAAATATAAATAGTTATCGCTATCAAATGCAACTGCACATAACCTATATTGAGCATTTGAATATATAGCATCTAGGTTTTTGATTGCATTAAAGAAATTACTATCTGAAGCTTTATCTCTTTTAAATAACAGTATATGGCGCATATCATAACTATTAAGTAAATTAATTTCAGCAAGCAAAGCATCTTTATCAGCATCAGGTACATCATATGGAACACTTAACTTACCTTTGAATACATTGGATTTACGTTTATATATAGCAGATGAATCTTCTTCTATAGGAACTCCGTTAACTTTTAAAACATATTCTGATGCTATACTATTTTGATATAGTATTAATATTGTTATTACATCATTTTTATCACATGGATATACGAACCTAATTTGTTCATTTTCTACAGTATATGCTGCATCATAGATCTCAAGTAAACCATTTCTGAATACCATAATATCAAAAACATTATTGTTATAATCATCACTTATGTCAAATATATATTGTCCCAAATCAGCGACAGATGTTATTCTTTTCATATCCAACCATGCATAATTAGGATTTATATTCACATAATTATTAATTGTTATAATATCATTTTCATTACATCCATAATTAAATACAATTGATTTGGTATCAAAGACAAAAATATAATCTAATCCTTCTACTTGTTGCAACCCATTTCTAAATACAATTATATTAGACATTCCTTCAACATATATATCTGCTATATCATATACTGTTTGATTTTGTGTTGCTATTAACGTCTTAGTATTCACATTTACAGTAGTAATATCATCATATTTTCTATAGAAATTATATATTGTTATTACATCATTTTTCCTACATGGAAAATTGAAAATCAATTTTTTATTAATAACATCTATAGTATAATCTAATGATTCAATCATATGCAAACCATTATGATATATATCAAAATATATACTGCTTGCTTCACAACAATCTGATATATCGAATATGCTCTGATTGGCTTCTGCTATTTTATAAACTCTATGCAATAATACATATTCTTCTAATGATTCAGATACTGTTATACCACCAGCATCAGTTACACTGCATGCTATTCTATAAGTACCATTACCCATTGCAATTAAAAATAATCTATCATCTTCTGCAAAAAACATATATGGATGTTCTGAAAATACATTCCAGGAATATTCAAAAGGTGGAATACCACAATCTGGTATATCGATTGAAAAAGAAGCATAGCTGGGAATATAACTAGTCTCTGCTCTATTTAATTTAATACGTGGTCTAGTTCTAAACAATGTGCCATCATCAATAGATTCTATTGTAATAGTTTTACTAATCGTACTATAAATATGTTTTTGCATATTATAGTTGTAATCATAAAGATTAACAGTACAAGTTATATTTACAGTTTGATTATATTTTAAATAAAAGATAAATTTACTTGCATTTTGCTCTGCGTTAAATACTACATCTGGATTGTCTACAGAAAATATATACTCTCTATATTCCCATGGTTCTATATCTGTAACATATGCTATGACTATATACTGCGATGGATTTAATCCAACACACGCATAATCTAGATTTAAATTTGCCATATTGTATCATTCTCTCCCATCATATTATAGCAAAGCTATTATTAATGCTATACCAAGTATAGATGTAGATGTTTTATATACTTTAGATTCAAACTTTAAGATATTATTTTCACTTTTAAGTAAGGCTATCTCTTTCTCTGTTGCTGCTATATACTGCTCCAATAAATCAGCTTTTTGTTCATACTTAAGGTATAGATCTTTATATATCTGCGCAATTTTATCATTGGTTTCCTTTTCACGTTCATATGCTTCTTTATATGCATCACGCTCTGCTTGTATACGTTGGAGATCTGCTTTTAATATCTCTATACCAGAAGCAACATCTGTTGCATCAGCTTGAGTCAAATAAAAACCTGGTCCTACTTTAATGCTTTTTCCATCAGGTAAAGAAAGTATCCCACTCTCTATTTTCATACCTAATGCTAGAGTAGGGCTTACTATTGTCAATACAAATATTAAACAAAATATAGTTAAGAATACCATTCTTTTCATAAATATATTCACCTCATAACAACAATATCAAATAAGCTATTTTGCTTTTTTCTTCTTTTTAGCTACATCAGCAGCAAAGTCAAAAGCATCTAGTATATCTTGATCTGATTCAATTTGTTTTGGCTCAATTTTCTGAGCATCTTCCAGTTTCTGATTTAAATCAGCCTCTATATCTTCTCTTTCATCCATTACTTGATCAAATTGATTTTTATTTTCCTTTACTTCTTCATCTACTTTATGCATTTCATCTTTTAATTGTTCTTTTTGTTCTTCAAGCTTATCTATCTTTTCATCTATACTTTTGTTTGATTTCTTAAATAAAAGCAGGATAAATGCAATAGTGCCTAACAAAGCAATAACTATATCTTTTAGAGTCTTATGTTTGCTGAAACTATAAATACAAAGAGCAATGACAGCTATTATTATTAAGCTTAATATTATATCATTGGAAATCACATAATTAATAATATCACCTATCATTTGTCATAATAGACAATAACTTATTGTCTATTATTTCACCTCCTACTTTATCTTATTTTTAAATCATATTGTTTTTCTCTAATATCCCAATTTTCACTAACAGTATCTAATGTAATTGTCTTTAACATATCAACTTGTGCTTTTATTTTATCAGGAATATCTACTGCTGATAAAATACTTTCCCAATCTCCTTCAACTATATCTATAGGTATCTTTAGATAATTATTATGATACATTTCGTGAACAGATTGGCTTAAAGGTATAAATCCAATCATATTTTCAAAATGCCATTTCATGACTTGATGAGCTATATCAAAAGAAGTAAAAGAATCATTATTGTATATAGCTATCTGGATATAATTATATAATGATATTGGATAATGATGTAATTCAATTTTACATTCATCACTAGTATGTCCTGTTAAATAACAAACAAATCCAGTCCCTAATGCACCATGTACAAATCTTACCCATCTGTCATATTCTGGAGATTTTCTTACTATCTTCTCAACTTCTCTAATAAATCTCTTCTCTTCTTTCTCAGTTAAAAAATCATCTGTATAAAATGATTCTTCACCATATATAGGACTTTCTAAAGTAGGATTATTAGTAATCATCTTTAAATCGTCTCTGCTTCTGTCTTTATTAAACACCATTCATCATCAGTTATAATCTCTTTCATCCTAAATACATCTTTTTTATTTTCACCAAGAGTCGAATACATAGATAAAGCATAATCAAAGAAAGAATATACTACAAAATTACTCACTTTGGATATAAATAATCCATACTTAGCATTTTGAATATCATAAAGTTTTATTATATTATCGTCTAATAATATAACAGTCTTTTTAGTAGAAAATTTCTCAATATCATTGCATGAAAATAATAATTGTTCATCTACTCCATTTAACTCTCTAATATATATTGCATTCTCATCATTTAGCATATCATCATCATTTACTATGCATATCGTTATATCTTTAGGTAATAAATTATACAATATTCCATATTTATCATTAAATATAATAATCATATCAGTATCTAACTTGGAGAAATCAACATTAGAATAAAAATATCTCAATTTAATCAAGTCATACATATCATTATCATTAGGTACATATACTTCATTATTCCAACATACTATATTATCGTCTAATTTTGTTAAATTACAATCGATATCTTCTTTATCAAGCTTTTTAATCTTTTTAAATGAGTTTTTCTCATAAAAGTTTAAGATATCTAACATTTATTTACCTTCCTCTTAATTTATTTTTTCTGAATATGTTTTATATTTAATATTTGATGTTGTTTGACATATATAAGAATAATCACAAAAGAAACATTTATTTTTGTCTATATATTTGTTGGTTAATGGTGGTGGTACATTCATATCTATATGTCGCTTAAGATCATTAATATACTCTTTTATACTAATATCAACTTTATCAAGCAATTGTACAGTAATAGGGATATCAAATACTTTTATATCTATCTTACCTCTGCTGACATATAATAGTTGAACTAAATCAATATTATAATTCTTAAATCTATTTAAAAAGTATGCATACATGATAGCTTGTTTCATATGCTCTGGTTTAGGTTTGTCTGGCAATGCATCTATAGTTTTTATTTCAATTAAAGTTTTATCATTAAGATGTATATCCATCCTAAAACTAATAGGAAAAGCAAATACATCTGTGATCTTTATCTTTTCTTCTTTATCAATACATGGTATCCTTTTCTGAATAATAGAATGAATTGTATTTCCCACTTCAGTAACTATTTCTTCATAAGGATATATATAATTACGTTTACGCTCAGTATTGACAAAATCAAAATAAACCATTCTTATACAATTAACTAAATCAGTAACAGAGAGGTTTTCTTTTTGATAGGAATTTCGTTGTTTAACATGTTCCATATAATAGTCTCGCAAATATTCATCAAGTAGTTCTTTTGTAATCTTTGTAGGTATATTATTATTACTAATAATTGTATCAGTATTAGCTTGTTGCTTTATATCTAATGGAGCTTGTGCTGGTTTATTATCAACCCAAGCAATATTATCACCACTTGTATCCTTCTTAAGTTTCTCTACATCTTTAGCTTCTACTGTTTTCATTTCATCAATATACTTTAATACATCTTCAGGTTTAATCATGATAAATAATTAACCTCCCTACTAAAAATAGTATTTAATTTACTATCACATCTGGAGATCCACTTATATGTTTACCAACTAATCCACATTTCTTACACTTCGTGCTATCACCAATTCTTGTAACTGGTTTACCATTAACAAATACATTGGGTGATCCAGAAATTGATTCAAAAGTACCACCATGAGGACAATTAGTTGGTCCTGTATCATTTACTCGATGTACTTTTTTACCATTAACAAAAACATTGGGTGATCCAGTAGCATTTGTACCCACTCTATGATGTGGACAACAATCATATCCAGGGTTACAAGTATTTTCTTCTTCGTCTCCAATTCTTGTAACTTTTGGCATTAGTATTATCTCCTTTCAGAATAATAATGTTTCTAAAATCTATTAATTTCCATTACTTCTATTACAATAGGTTCAGTGTTTGGTTTAGTATAATTAACTTTTATCGTATGATTATCTATAACTTCTATATCCTCAAAGATATCACCATTAATTAAAACTATGAAATCTTTAGATAAGTCCATTTCATTACTCTGTAATATTAATGGTACTATTTCTCCTGCTTCTGGTAATTCTACTTCAAATACTGTTCTGTTTAATATTTGAGCTAAAGATAAAGAACGATCTTCATCAACATACATATATGCAACCCTATCATTGCGTTCTTCTTTAGATATACCAATTAATTTAAATGATGCTGATGGTGGTATATTTAGATCATAATTAGGAACAAATACGTTATATATGTTAACATCAAAATCCACTATGTCAAGATCAGTATACAGGTTATATAAAGCTGGTAGTTCTATTTCATATGTTAACTCTCCAGTTAATGCATACTCACTTAAACCTGTACCTCCATAAAACTCAGATGCATCTGTCAGACTTTCCAATCTAACTTGAACATCAGTATCAACTTGTAAATAATATTTATTCTTATTTATTGATCTTATTAACATATTACTTAAATTAGTTTTAGACCAATCTAAAAACTCAACACCTTCATCTGTAAATAATCTAACGTTATCTTCAATTACTAAAAATTGTTTAATATGTTTTAATAATATCCATTTTCCATAACCTCTAAATGCATCCAGAAAAGCCATCTGGATATCATGTATTTCCATTAAAGAATGTGCAAATACTCTAATATCAACACTACCAGTCATACGTCTTGTTACTATATCCAATGCTGATCCATCTTGAAAAATAAATGGTTGCTGAAACCATTTAGATTGAAATGGATGATATGTAGTATATTTAAAAGGAAAGTCAGCTTCTTTAGCCTGCTCTACTAAATTGGGAGTAAATACAATCATAGGCATTAATGGACCCTGTAATGTTACATTAGGATCAGCTTGTGATTGAAAAATTAATTGAATTGCTTTATCCATTGTCCCTACCATTGTAAAATTAAATTTATAAACATTTGTATTAAAGAACGATCTAAGTGCATTTATAAATGGTCCAAATGTAGTATGTATATATGGAACTCTTTTAGATACTTTCTTATAAGACAAATTAATCTACCTTTCTCTTATACCATATTGCAAAATATAACTAGTGATTATTCTAGTGGAAATACAATTCCATTACATAAAAGATTTTAAGGAGACAAATCTATTGGATAATCAATTAACATCCTCTTACCAGAAGGATAAACAAAGTTTTCATAATATATTTTCAATAATTGAACTATATTGTCATCTTTATCTTTCTCATTATTAAGTGATTTTAGACTGCCTGTTGATATTATCCACAATATAGCATCTGTTAATAATAAACGTTCTTTGGTATCTAATCCTTTTTCTTCCAATATCTTAGATATATATCTTATAGTCTTTCCATCAATCAACATATCCATTATATCCAACGCATATTTATCATAATATTTTGATGCATTTCTCAATAATATTAGTAAGTTAGATGATGACAATTTAGTTCTATTATCAAGTTCATATAATAGATAAGATACTTCATCAATAACATCTATAATCAAACTATTTAATTTGACAAAACTTATTAAAACACTATTTAAACAATCAAATACAGAACCCATCCAATGGTTTTTGATGATATATATCAACCAATGGTTCTTGGGTAAATATTCTGATACCTTCAATAGAAAAACGTTAATCCTATTTATTTGTTCTGGTGTTTTATTGCTTTCTTTATAGTTACTTATTTTTTCTAATATTCTTTTTTTATTAATTAATATACTGTATGTATTACTATCAAGTACCTCTTCAAACTCATCTAAATGATCAACTATAAACATCAATACTTGTTCCCAATCAATCTCAAGAAGCATATTTTTAATGTCTCTATCATAATCCAAATAATCTTCTCTTGTTGTACTCTCTGCAAATCTAAATTCATCAATGATACTATTCTTTTCTAATTCAAACAGTTTATCATACAACTTTCTGGTATCCTTGATATAAAGATAATCAATAAGTTCTTTTATAACAGGTGCAAAGATATAAGCACTTAATTGTATTTTATTATCTGTAAATATAACAGTCCTCTTCCATATCTCTATAAGTTCCTTTAACATTGTTAGCTGGACCTCTCTTTGATCTTATCACATGTTGATTTAATAATAGAGTATATATCACCATAAGGTATTCCAGCATATATAGGTGTACCTTCAATGAATCCATCTGAATCAACTGGTCTATTTTTAATACCAGATTGATTAATATAGGATATAGAACCCAGTAATGTTATAACAGCATCTTTATATACATCCAAATCCCAATTAAGTACTTTTAATACTTTAATAAATGCCACTACTGATTCACTCACTGCTAATTTTAATGTGTTGCGTTCTTCATTAGTCATAGCACTAGCTATTATATTTACAATTAGCATTCTAGCAAATCTATACATGGGTTTATTTATCAAAGTAAATGCATCTACCATATTTAAGCCTGGTGTGTTACTTCCAATGGCAATATGCTTAGCCTCAGAGTACCATAACAGCAAATATATATCAGTCAATGCTTTTACAAGACAGTATTTCTCTTGTGGTTTTAAAGTTGAAAGAGGTATGTCAATATAGCTATAATCGTATTTATCTTTAGCCAGCATCTTGTCTAATACAAATAATCTCCACACATATTTCTCATCTTGCTCTTTAAATATATCTTCACATAGTGCTTTATGATACTTTGAAGCAATAGAAGTATCTGCTTTATTGGAATATAGTTCCAGAAATGATTTCATAGCAAGACGACCATATTTAAACGCAATTTGTTTACGTTCATCTTTATCTTTTGTCATATACATTTCTTCATAACCAGCTGCAAATAGAGATGCAGTATAAAGTACTGATGTTGCAGGTATACCAACGTTTCCTCTGTTAATCATCATTGCTGATAAATTTCTCTTGGTGAAAACATTGCCAAGCATATTGCATAAGAGTGAATCATCAATTAATCTAGGACGTTCCTTGGTTATAGTCTCAATGATTTTCTTAAGATTGATTCTTGAATAATACTCTTTGACCTCCTCTGGAAATGTTGAATGAGGAACATTAGCATCACTTAATTCTGGAGTAAGCAGTTCAATTAAGGGCTTGGGATATACTTCAGTCAAGGGTATCTCCTTCTCAAAATTTTGGACATTTTCAACAACTGGTTTATTTTTAACTAGAGATATCTTTTTGGCTAAATCATCATGGAGCCCCTTATCATTTTTGTCTAGCTCTTCACGTTCAATTTGTGCAATTGATTTGATGTCCTCTTTGGTTACATCACTATTGCTTGCGCCAATAACATTAAACTCATCTTTGAGCAAATCAGCTAAAAAGGCATCTTTATCCATTGTTTGTATTTCACGTTCTATCTCTTCATCAGATAAAAATTCAGTTGATATTAAATCATCATCACCAGCTTCATTTGTCTGAGTTTCTTTAATCTCACTAGCGTCAACGTATGACTGCTCTGTATCTATTTCAACTTCAACTGGAATATTATCATGCTCACTTTCAGTTTCTGTATTTTTTTCACTGTCATGGATAATGCCAATTGTATTTTCAGTGAGCACTCCTGTTAATGTATTAGTTTGACTAATCAAAGCATTTGAATGGTTTTGTGTGTTAGTAAAATAAGCCATCAACGAACCAACTGCTGCACTGAATGCTGTTGATATCTCCTGTTTGATGTTGGATGTGAAATTGTCAAGCCTATTGCTCTGTTCGTCAACTTTTTTGCTGTTTTCAAGTAGCATAGCATATAGGCTGTCAAGCTTTTCAAGCTTAGTTTCAAGATAGCTGTCTCTAATCTCTTGCTTAATTAAAGCATTGTATACTGGTGCATTGTTGATGAATCCATTGAGTCTCTCTATCAGGATTGAAATCTCACCTGCTGTGGTGACCATGTCAAAAGTGGTTGTCCCATTTGTCCACTTGAACAGGAAAGCAGGTATCTTCCTGACTGGCTCAATGTATGGCATAACTTCAAGTATGACTTTTTTGTTGAATGCTTTCCTGATGATTGATTTATCTCTTTGATCTTGTGCAATGGTCCAACCTTGTGTAACTGATGTTGCAAAAACTTTGTTGATTGTGCTGTTGGATATGACATACTTCAGCATTGTTGCAAAGGTTACTGCGTGCTCAATTGGGATGTACACATTGAATTTCACATTGTCTATCGTGAACATGAACATGTGGAAAAATGGCTTGTACTCAGCAATGGTACCAGTGTATCTGCCTTTCTTGAGAAGAATCACGTGCTCAATGTAATACTTTAAACTCCTAGTTGAAGACTGAAAATCACATCTGCTGCCCTCAACAGGCATCCACTCCTCTATCAGTTCCTCCTCCACTGCATTCTTATCTGGGCTAAATCTTTGATTTATCATGATTGTGATTGATGTCCTCCTTCGTGTTTAGAATTTTTGTTGCTTGTTTTATTGCTTCTGGTGCTGCTGCTTATCCCCTGGCCAAGGATATTTTAATTCTACACCAGCTGGTTTGATTTTGTCAACACCCTTTTTGGGAGATTTGTAAACCAGATCTGATGCTACTAAAGCATAGGCTTTTATTTTGGGATTGTCAACAGTGTGTTTTAATTTTATGCAAAATTAGGTCTCTAGACCTATATCTGGTGTTGATATTAGCCCACCCACTCGATATATTAAATATATTAAAGCATTATTAGGGAATAGTATATTTAAAAATAATATTATTAAATACAGGAATTAGTACTAGTATTAAAATAATAATATAATTTTAATATTAATATATTTAGACACTAGTAATATTATAATAATTATAACACACACCCTAACTCTGTAAGAGAGTTAGGGTGTGTGTGTTATAAAAATAATAAAATTATTAGATTCAGTATTTTAATATTAATATTATAATAATAATACTAGTATTTAGTACTAGTATTTAATATTATTATATTATCTAGCTATGTATAAAATACTAGTATTATAATATTTTATTTTAATATACCCAGGTTATATAATATATTATAATATTATAAATATATAGGCAAGCTATTGTTTTCACAAAGTAGGTACGACCTAGTTCGGCAAGTTAAAGTATTATCGCCAGGTAAAATGTATATTATATAAAATTACTTACTCAGGAATTTATATTATTTATATTCAACATATCAAATATTTTATATTATATAAATTTCTAATTTATGTTTACGTATATAATATAAAATTCAAATTTGGGATACACCAGTTAGTATCAATGTTTTTATAATTTCAACACCAAGAAAATTTATATTATTTATGATTTTTACTCAAAAAATGATATATAATATAAAATTCCCAGTTATATATTTTTATATTATATAAAATAATTTTGATATATAATATAAATTTCACATTAATTTTATACATTAGTTTAAATAAGCACAGTACTCTTTAATTATAACCATAAAATATATACTAGTAAACTTTCTTGCACCAGTTAGTTTATTTTAATATTAGTTCAAAATAAACTTAAGTTTATAATTACTGGCAAATACAATGTTAACTTAGTTTAATTTAACTAGGTTGACATGTATAAATTTGTATAATATAATTATTTTAATGTGACATATATTCACATATTTCTGGGAGGTTAAAACTGAATTTACTATGATTACTGCACAGAGGAAGTACATGTTATTACCTGATGATTGTATCCAAGCTAATATTGATGATGATACGTTTAATCAGCTTATCATCTTATGCTTAGAAAATAATATAAGTTATGATTCAATTGTAAATATAATAAACAATATATGTTCTATTATCGACCCATATGCTGAAACAGTTAGAGTTATTATGGCCAAACCAAATAAGCAATTTACTATCATTTTTCAATGCAGCAATATCAGTTTAGATATGTTAGATAAATTATATACTTTCAACAAAATGTTACAACAATGTGAATCATTAGTATTTAAACCCAATCTTATTATTATTCGAAACAAATATAAAA
>Ga0209720_1001911_pt1 | contig 16501 bp, 20 predicted proteins | sample AD_JPNMR3_MetaG_FD_184426 | JGI IMG/M metagenome (GOLD analysis project Ga0209720, IMG submission 184426) | Active sludge microbial communities of municipal wastewater-treating anaerobic digesters from Japan - AD_JPNMR3_MetaG (SPAdes) (version 2) | ecosystem: Engineered > Bioreactor > Anaerobic...
CGGCCACCTCTTCGGACGAAAGGTGGAAATCTTAGGCGGCCTCGTCCTAATCGCCATAGGCGTGAAGATACTCCTCGAACATTTGCCTCAATGAATTCAAGCCCTTCCTCGGGTCTGGATATGCCCGTACCTATCTAAATAAAAAACCAGTTCTAAACAGGAGTAAGCCGACTCAACATCTTAAGGACCGTACCGGTAACCTTCGTGCCCGCGCCATCGGCTAAGGTCTGGACTTCACCATCCTTTGCCATAGCCAGAGGTTTTTTATCACCCATTTTAGCCCATCTTTCTTCACATCCCTTTTCCTATATGTTCAATAAACCCAAGCTTATTCAGAAATTGCAATTGCTGCCTGATCTTTGCCCTAATATTCAAGTTTTGCGGATAACATTGACGAAATTTATCTTCGTATCCATAAATATCTCGATTGGTAAACGTGCCTTCTGGGAGCACATCATACACCAGTTCAAGCCAACCAACCAAGTCTGCCCTCGTCGGTTTTGGACGCTTAAGCCTTTTTGCCATGCCGAAAAATATCTCTTTTAGTTTCTTAAACTCAGGATCCTTTGCTAACGCCCGTTCGCAGAATTTCTCTCGCTTACACAGCTCCGTGAATATGTCAATGAACTCACCATCGGGTATGACCCTCTCTGGATGGTATTTTAGCCTGTTGTAGGTGCTGTATATCTCGGAAACAATTTCTGCTTGAACATCGTCTGTGATAACTACATTCGCTTCAATATTCGACATGAGCCCACGCTTAAGTCAAACTGGACGAACCAATAATCACCGTCGCAGTATGATTATCTCTCGCCAAATACATTTTGGGATGATATATCGCCGAAGTGTTTTGAGATGCAAAACATAATAGGGAACTGAATTCCACATAGGCACCCCCTTCTAACGCAGTTTGTATGGACGACATAATTTGCCTCAAACCGTCACAGGATACAAAAGCCACCGCAATTCGAACATCCTTTGCCATCTTTATAGCAGAGGAAAGCATTGAGGCCGTATTGGATTGGACATTATCTATTACTCCGATCAGCATAGGCACAGTTATAGTTAAGTCTAACAGCGTTTTCAGACGATTTCCACCGCTTTTTCATAGGCAATAGAAAATAAGTTTTTATCCCTTTGATGGAGGCCACAGACTCATCACCTATCCCTCCTATCCCGTAACGATCTGATGCCGGTGCGGGAATCTCTGGGGGCAGGGTGACGGCCACCGCCCGGGTGGGTGGCAATTTCTGTCCTAAAGTGGTGATTTTTTTCTTCTTCAAGAATGGTAAATTTGAAGGTGCCATCATTCTCCGCGATGATAGGCGAGGATGGCCTGCCGGGTCAACTCCATGAGTTTGGGTAAATCTTCGTGGGTGAAACCGGCCGTCTCGATGGGATCCCCCACCACCACTTCAATCGGACCGGGCATGAAAACGAGGCTCTTCTTCGGCATTACCCTGCGGCTGCCATTGACCACGACCGGCAAAATGGGCAGACCCTTTTCGATCGCCATGATGAAACCCCCTTTTTTGAAAGGTTGAAGTTGGCCATCGGGGGAACGGGTGCCCTCGGCAAAGCACATCACGCTCACCCCGGCGGGGAGACGGGCAAGGCCCTCTTTCATGCTTCGAATAGCCTCCTCTTTCTTTCCACGATCGATGAAGATATTACGGGCAAGATAAAGGGCGTAACCGAAAAGGGGTATCTTGCGGATTTCTTTCTTTATGATCCATCGAAACTGGATGCCTAAGGTGGTCACCAGGGCAAGGATATCGTAATTCGACTGGTGGTTGGAAATAATTATATACGATCGCCGGGGATCGATCTTTTCCCGGAAACGGATCGTGGGCTTCACCCTGGTTACGAAAAGCATAAAGTGAGCCCAGTATTTAGTTAAGGTAAAGGCCAAATTACCTTTTCTGCCGAGAAGGGCAGCCATCTTAACGGGTAAGAAAAGCACCAGAGTGGCCAAAGCGGCACTGACGGAAATCCATATGACCTTAAATAGGTTAACAATAGAGATGGTCACAATCTTCCCCTAAACTGATCATATTCTTAGCTTTATTAAAATCTTAGGTCAAGGTTAAAAAAACAAATTTCCCCCAATTAAACGAATAACTACCTGTGATGCGCGACCCAAAAAGTTACCATGAACGAAGCAGAGAATAATTTTTTTCTTGACAAAAAGTCAGACGTCGTTTAATTACTACTAAAAAGATAGTAATAATAGAAAATGAGGTGCGCACTTCCATGAAACTCTCGACCAGGACACGTTATGGCGTCCGATTGATGACTTATCTAGCCCAAAATTACGGAAAAGGGCCCGTTTACCTAAAGGAGATTGCCGGTCAAGAAGATATCTCAGAAAAATATCTAAGCTTAATCGTCATCCCCTTAAGGGGGGCGGGCTTAGTAAATTCCATCCGGGGTGCCTACGGGGGATACGAACTCGCCCGGGAGCCATCTCAGATAACCCTCAAGGAAATCTTTGACGTCTTGGAGGGGGATTACTCCTTAGTCAATTGCGTAAAAAACCCATCCTACTGTCCCAGGACACCTATTTGCCCGACGCGTGACATATGGGTTAGGGTGGATAGAGAGATCTCTGAGGTATTAAGTTCCTTTACCCTCGCCGACCTCATAAAGATAGGGGAAGAAAAATTAGGAAATGCGGCAGCACAAGACATTTAAAGGGATAAGACAGAAATGAAGGAAAAAGTACTGATGGCCATGAGCGGTGGCGTTGATTCTTCTGTTACGGCTCTGCTGCTAAAAGAGGCCGGCTACGATGTCGTCGGGGTAACAATGTGCCTGGGCATTGCTACGCAAGGAAAGAGAGCAAAGTGTTGCGGGTATGAGGCGATTGAGGATGCAAAATCCGTATGCCGTAAATTGGGCATTCCTCACTATGTTTTTGATTTCTCAAGCGAATTGGAGAAACATGTCATTGGCTATTTCATCGATGAATATCGAAGGGGAAGAACAATCAATCCCTGTATTGAGTGCAATAGTCAACTTAAATTTTCCCTTCTCTTGAATAAGGCACTGGTTTGGGGCTTTGATTTTCTCGCCACGGGACATTATGCAGTTGCGGAGAAAAGGGGAGACCAATACTTCCTCAAAAAGCCAAAGGATAAGCGAAATGATCAGACCTATTTTCTTTACCTTATTCCTTACGAAAAATTGTCTCACATCTTGTTCCCCTCGGCTTGTCTAACGAAAGAGGAAGTGAAAGATATAGCCAAGAAAAACTCCCTACCTGTGGCCGAAAAAAAAGAAAGCCAGGACCTATGTTTTGTTCCGAACAAACGCTATCAAGATTTTCTCAGAGAGCGCGGACTTAAGTCAGAGCTGGGCCCCATTGTAAGCAGAGAAGGAGAAACCTTGGGGACGCATCGGGGAATAATTTTCTTCACGGTAGGTCAGCGTGGTGGCCTGGGCGTCAGCCATTCTCAACCTCTCTATGTTGTATCCATCGAAGCCCACCAAAACAAGGTTGTGATCGGCAGAAAGAAGGATCTAATGGCCAAGGGGTTGAGAGTCAATAATATCAACATGTTGATCCCCACCTGGCCGACGGAGGTATCAGCGAAAATCAGGTATAGAAAAAGGGAGGCACCCTGCATAGTGGTACCTGATAATAATGGTCTTCTCGTTACTTTTCTCGAAGAGCAAGATGCCATCACACCTGGTCAAGCCGTAGTCTTTTATTCTAATGACTGCCTCCTGGGGGGTGGCACCATCGAAGAGGTGTTACGTGGACATAACTGAAAAGATACAAAGATTAAAAAAAGAAAGAAACGCGATCATCCTTTCTCACAACTATCAGCTGCAGGAAGTGCAAGACATAGCAGATTATGTCGGAGATTCTCTGGGACTGAGCATTCAAGCATCCCGAACCGATGCCGATGTTATCGTTTTTTGCGGTGTTTATTTCATGGCAGAAACGGCCAAGATCCTTTCACCGGAGAAGACCGTCCTTATTCCCGATAAAGAAGCAGGATGCCCCATGGCAGACATGATTACCCCGGAGGAACTACTTAAATTAAAGGCCCAACATCCCTTAGCCAAAGTACTTTGCTACGTGAACACCACGGCAGCAGTAAAAGCCGAATGTGACGTTTGTTGTACATCCGGAAACGCCGAAAGAATAGTTCTTCATTATTTAAATCGAGAAGATGAGATCATTTTCATCCCCGATCAATATCTGGCCCATTACGTAGCCACAAAAACAGGCCGTAATTTCATTTTGTGGAATGGATATTGCCCCACCCATGTCAGAATACGATGGGAAGATATAGAAAAAGAAAGAAAATTGCACCCGCAGGCAGAAGTCCTGGTTCATCCTGAATGTCCAAGTGCTGTCATAGCTATAGCTGATCGGGTTTTTTCTACCGAAGGCATGTGCCGATACATTCGGGAAACAAAAGGGCGGGAGTTTATAATCGGGACCGAGACGGGCATTCTTCATCGACTGCAAAAGGAGAACCCCGATAAAGTTTTTTATCCCGCCTCCCCAAGGGCCATCTGCCCCAACATGAAAAAAACAACGCTAGAAAAAATCTTATGGGCCCTGGAGGAAATGAGATTTGAGGTCACCGTACCCCAAGATATCATGAAAAGAGCGAGAACTTGTCTGAAAAGAATGATTAGTTAAACCCAAGGAGGAAACGTGATGAACAAAGGTGACGTGGAATTAAAAATAGAAACCTTGGCCCTTCACGGTGGTCAGGAAGCGGACCCCATAACGGGGGCTCGGGCCGTTCCTATCTACCAAACGACTTCTTATCAATTCAAAGACACGGCACATGCCGCTAATCTATTCGGCCTGAAGGAGTTTGGTAACATCTACACGCGCCTCATGAACCCCACCACAGACGTCTTGGAAAAAAGAATGGCTCTCCTTGAGGGCGGCATCGGAGCCCTCGCCGTGGCAAGTGGTCAATCAGCCATCACACTTGCACTCCTAAATATTGCCCAAGCAGGGGATGAAATCGTCTCGGCGAACAACCTCTATGGAGGTACGTATAACTTATTTCACTACACCTTCGCCCGTTTAGGAATCAAGGTAAAGTTTGTAGACTCCAATGATCTGGAGGCCTTTGAAAAGGCGATAACAGCAAGAACCAAAGCCCTCTACGCCGAATCCATAGGAAATCCCAAACTCAACGTGACCGACTTAGAAGGACTTGCCGCCATCGCTCATAGAAATGGCATCCCCTTTATCTTGGACAATACCGTTTCACCCTATCTCCTTCGCCCTATTGATTACGGAGCAGACATTGTTGTTTATTCTGCCACCAAATTCATAGGAGGCCACGGAACCTCACTCGGCGGTATTATTGTAGATTCGGGTAGGTTCGATTGGACAAACGGAAAATTTCCCTTAATCGCCGATCCCGACCCCAGTTACCACGGGCTTGATTTTGTCAATGCCCTTAAGTCTTACGGTAACATCGTCTACATCACTAAAGTTCGAGTGACTCTTCTTCGGGACTTAGGGCCATCTCTCTCCCCTTTCAATGCCTTCCTCTTACTGCAAGGCCTGGAAACGATTCATTTGCGCATGCCGCGCCATTCAGAAAATGCGCTCGCGGTAGCCAAGTACCTCGAAAAACATCCGAAAGTGAGATGGGTTAACTATCCAGGTCTTCCCTCCCATCCGGATTATGCACGGACACAGAAATACTTCCCTCAAGGGGCAGGCGCTTTGGTGACGTTCGGCATTCAAGGCGGGGTTAAAGAGGGACAAAAATTTATAGAATCCCTAAAACTCATTTCTCATTTAGCCAATGTAGGGGATGCGAAAACCCTTGCCATTCACCCGGCAACGACAACGCACCAGCAACTATCGCCTGACGAACAACTATCAACCGGTGTAACACCCGATCTTATCCGCCTGTCCATCGGCATTGAACACATCGACGACATCTTAGCCGACATAGAACAGGCCTTAGCGAAGGTATAAAAAGGAGCAAGCAATGGCGCGCATATATGAAAATATTACGAAAACTGTGGGAGGAACACCTCTTGTCCGTCTCCACAAAATAAAAAACGGACTTCCCGTAGACATTTTAGTCAAGGTGGAATCTTTCAACCCCTTATCAAGTGTGAAAGACAGGATAGGGGTAGCCATGATTGAAGCAGCAGAGAAAGAGGGTCTCATCAATAAAGAAACCATCATTGTCGAGCCCACAAGTGGTAACACAGGTATTGCCCTTGCGTTTGTTTGCGCCGCTAAAGGATACCGCCTTATCCTCACCATGCCTGAAACCATGAGTATGGAGAGAAGACAGCTTTTATCCATTCTGGGGGCTGAGCTCGTTTTAACAGAGGGGGCAAAAGGCATGAAAGGGGCGGTAGAAAAAGCCGAAGAAATAGCCTCCCAGATCAAAAATAGTTTCATGCCTCAACAATTTAGAAATCCGGCTAATCCAGAAATTCACCGCCTGACCACCGCGGAAGAAATCTGGAAAGATACGGACGGGAAGGTAGATTATTTTGTGGCTGGGGTAGGAACGGGAGGTACCATTACCGGGGTCGGAGAAGTTCTCAAGGCAAGGCAACCTTCCATTAAGATCATCGCTGTGGAGCCGGCCGATTCCCCTGTCTTATTGGGAGGTAGACCAGGTCCTCACAAAATACAAGGTATCGGAGCAGGATTTGTACCGGATGTTTTGAACCGCCTTGTAATAGATGAAATCATTAAGGTTTCTCACGAAGATGCAGGAGAGACGGCCAGAAGATTAGCTCGGGAAGAAGGAATACTGGCAGGAATTTCCAGTGGGGCAGCTCTTTTTGCAGCCCTCGAAGTTGCCAGAAGGCGAGAAGCCGAAGGCAAGACCTTGGTTGTGATATTGCCTGACACGGGTGAGAGATACCTCTCCACTTGGCTTTTCAAGGCATAGGCTATGCTCAAGGTAGACAAAAAAGATCCATCATCCGTGGGAGTCGTGGAAACTAAATATTTTACTTTCGCTCAGGAAGACGGAGGAATGCCCCTTCAGTGCGGAGAGAGATTGGGTCCCATTACAATCGCTTATGAAACATACGGGAAACCAAACGCAGAGAAGTCAAACGCCATTCTCATTTTGCACGCCTTATCGGGTGACGCCCACGCGGCCGGTATTCACCCAGGACTTGATAATCCCGGCTGGTGGGACGAGATGGTGGGCCCCGGGAAGGCCTTCGATACGGATCGCTTTTTCATCATTTGCTCCAATGTGATAGGTGGATGCAAGGGTTCTACGGGGCCTTCTTCCATTAATCCAAAAACCGGTCAACCTTACGCGCTCGATTTTCCCTTTGTTACTATTGCCGACATGGTAAATGCCCAATGTCACCTTGTAAACTATCTGGGCATCGATCAACTTCTTTGCGTGGCCGGTGGTTCTATGGGTGGAATGCAGGTTTTACAGTGGGTGGCATCTTATCCGGAAAGGGTTCGATCGGCCATCCCTATCGCAACGACTTTGAAGCATTCTCCTCAGCAAATAGCCTTTAACGAAGCTGCCCGGCAAGCTATTATGGCGGACCCGGCTTGGAGCAATGGAGACTACTATGCCTACGGCCAGCCGGAAAAAGGCCTCTCTGTGGCCCGGATGATAGGTCATATCACCTTTATGAGCATTGACTCCATGGAGAAAAAGTTCTCTCGAAGGTTAAAGAATGGCACCTTAAGCTTCAGCTTCGAGGCAGACTTCGAAGTCGAAGGTTACCTGCGTTATCGGGGTGCCAATTTCGTAAAACGATTTGATGCAAATTCTTACCTCTATCTCACCAAGGCAATCGATTATTTTGACTTGTCCGGAGGAAAGCTCATCCCTCCCGACAAGAAAATATCGACAAAGTTTCTCATCATATCCTTTAAATCGGACTGGCTTTACCCATCCCAACAATCTCAAGAAATAGTCCGCATATTAAAGCGAAGGCATGTAGACGTAACCTACTGTGAGCTTAGTTCTACCTATGGTCATGATGCCTTCCTGGTGGAAACGGGAGAACAAACGAACCTCATCCGGCACTTTCTGAACAACGTCTATGAAGAAAGGTTCTAATGGAAATGGGCGAAACGAAAAAACTTAACCTTGATCACTTTATCATCTTTTCCATTGTCCGTCCTCGTACGAGGGTTCTCGACCTCGGTTGTGGCAATGGTGACCTACTTTATGCCCTCGCCCGGGAAAAACAGGTTCGAGCCCAGGGTATTGAGCTCAACGAACAGGCTATCCAAGCCTGCGTCGCGAAGGGGCTCAATGTAATCCACGGCGATATAGAAAGCAGTTTAAAAGAGTACCCGGAAGATTCGTTTGATTATGTTATACTAAACCAGAGTATGCAACAGGTTCGGAATGTTGATTGGGTAATAGACGAATCCCTCAGAATTGCCAAGGAAGTAATAGTCGGATTCCCAAATTTTGCTCATATCAAATCGAGAATGAAGTTGTTTTTCTCAGGGAGATTCCCTGTAACCGAGTCTCTTCCCTATCGGTGGTACGATACACCTAACCTTCGTTTCTTGAGCATCAAAGATTTTGAGGACTTCTGCTATAGGAAAAACATCCTCATCACGCAAGCACACTATTTGGGAAAGAGAAAAAAAGTGCATTTTTTGCCTAATGTATTAGCTTGCGATGCGATCTTAGTTTTAAGGGAATCCAAAGAAGCAGAAAATTTAAAAGAGGAATCCAAGGAGGATTTATGTGGGAGTATACAGAGAAGGTAAAAGATCACTTTCTTAATCCCCGAAACGTGGGTGAAGTGGAAAATCCTGATGGTATAGGCGAGGTAGGGTCTTTAGCCTGTGGAGATGCCCTAAGGCTGTCATTCAAGTTAGACGAAAACAAGAGAATAAAAGAAGTAAAGTTCAAGACCTTCGGTTGTGCCAGTGCCATTGCCTCTTCATCAGCACTTACTGAGATGATAAAGGGCATGACCCTTGAAGAAGCCCTTAAGGTGACCAATCGAGATATTGCCGAATATTTAGGGGGCCTGCCGGATGAAAAGATGCACTGCTCTGTCATGGGAAAACAGGCACTGGAAAAGGCCATCGAAAGTTATTTAGGCTCGGTCAAGCAAGAGCCAGCTAATATTATCTGTGAGTGTTTCGGTGTTACAGAAAGAGAAATTGAGAGGGCTGTCCGAGAAAATGATCTTTCTACGATCGAGGATGTAACCCATTACACTAAAGCGGGAGGTGGCTGCGGAAAGTGTCAAGCATTAATAGAAAAAATTTTAGCGCGCGCAAAGTCGGAAGGCAAGGCAAAAGATAGGCCTCAGCTAACCAATCTCCAGAAGATTAAACTTATAGAAGATACCATCGAACGTGAAATTCGACCCATCTTAAAGCAGGACGGGGGGGATCTAAAACTGGTGGACATTGTCGGAAATCGGGTAATTGTCGCTCTGATGGGAACTTGTGCCAGATGTAAAGTCTCCAGTGTAACCCTAAAAAATTTTGTAGAAAACAAACTTCGGGAAGTTGTTTCTCCCAAAATTACCGTGGAGGAGGAGTATGAAAACGATATATCTGGACAATAACGCCACAACGAAAGTGGCTGAAGAGGTTTTAGAGGCGATATTACCATATTTTTCTCATCTCTACGGGAACCCTTCCAGTATGCACACCTTTGGTGGACAGGTGGCCCAAAGAATACACGAAGCCCGGGAGCAGGTAGCGAGTCTCCTCGGCGCCCAGCCGGACGAAATCATCTTTACCAGTTGTGGCACCGAAAGCGATAATGCGGCCATTCGTTCAGCTCTTGTAACTCAACCCGAGAAAAAACACATCGTAACCAGTGCTGTAGAACACGCAGCTATTCGGGCATTATGTGCTCATCTAAGTACCCAAGGCTATAGGATCACGGAAATCCAAGTGGATGAAAATGGCAATATCGACTTAAACGAACTGGAGAAAAGCCTAACCCCTGATACGGCCATTGTAAGCCTTATGTGGGCCAATAACGAAACAGGTGTTATCTTCCCCGTAGAAAAATCAGCCGAAATGGCCCGCGAAAGGGGCATCCCCTTCCACACCGACGCGGTGCAGGCAGTCGGGAAGATACCTATCAACATGAAAGATAACGTTATCGATATGCTTTCCCTATCTGGACATAAATTGCATGCCCCCAAGGGTATTGGTGTTCTCTATGTCCGGCGGGGCACGAAATTCTCCCCTTTCCTGATTGGAGGCCATCAAGAAAAGGGACGGCGTGGGGGTACAGAAAATACGCCAGGCATTATTGGTTTAGGTAAGGCCTGCGAATTGGCGGCTAAAAATATGGAAAAAGAGAATATTTACGTAAGAAGACTTCGCGATAAGTTGGAAAGGGAACTCCTCAAGAAAATTCCCCATAGTCGAGTAAACGGCGATATAGAGAAGCGCCTCCCCAACACTACTAATATCAGCTTTGAATACGTGGAAGGGGAAGCCATCCTCCTTCTCATGAATGAGCTGGGCATATGTGCCTCTTCCGGATCGGCCTGCACTTCTGGTTCTCTTCAACCTTCCCACGTCTTACGCGCTATGAACGTCCCTTTTACTATGGCACATGGTTCCATCCGTTTTAGTCTCAGCGTGTATAACACAGATGAAGAAATAGACTATGTGATAGAAAAAATGCCCCCCATTATCGAGCGTCTTCGACACATATCTCCTTTCTGGCAGCAAGTGGAGAAGAAAGCGGCTAATCTTTAGGAACGATCCCGATGAGAAGAGCAAAAAATGGGGGAAAATGCAAAATAAAAATATCTTCCAAAGAGAAATATTACGAAATATTGCCTGCCATTGTGAACGAGCTGGTAAAATCTTGTCAAAGGGCCGGATGTTTTGATCATGTAAGCACCGAACCAATCCCACAACGAGAAATTGTAATCTCCGCCCTCGAGCGAGTGATTCTAATCTTGTATCCTGGCTATTTTATGGGCACGCGTCTCAATTTGGCCAACCTTGAATACTATCTGGGGGAACAGGTAGTTGCCCTATACGATATTCTTTCCGAACAAATAATCCTGGCCCTGCGCCACGACTGCATTCGCCAAAACAAACCCTGTATCCAATGTGAGCCTGTAGGTCACGAGCTCACCCTTAAATTCATGCGCCGTCTTCCCTCCCTAAGAGAAATGCTGGCGAAAGATATCCGTGCCGCCCAAGAAGGGGACCCGGCCGCAAAAAGCTATGATGAAATTATCTTTAGCTATCCAAGTATCAGAGCTATTACCATCTACCGTATTGCTCATGAGCTCTATCGCCTTAACGTCCCCCTCATCCCCAGAATTATGAGCGAATATGCCCATAGTCAAACTGGCATCGATATTCATCCGGGGGCGCAAATCGGGGAAAGTTTCTTCATCGACCATGGTACGGGTGTGGTCATTGGTGAAACATGCGTTATAGGCAACCGAGTACGGATTTACCAAGGTGTGACTTTAGGTGCCCTTTCTCTCTCCAAAGAAGAAGTCAAAAAATTGAGGTCCGAAAAACGCCACCCCACTATTGAAGACGACGTTATAATCTATGCCAACGCTACAATTCTCGGGGGAGAAACCGTGGTAGGTGCCCGTTCTATAATTGGCGGCAACGTATGGCTTACCCATTCCGTTCCTCCCGAGACAGAGGTATTCATTAGAAAACAAGAATTGGTTTTCGATGTAAGGAAGAATAAAGCCTTGAATAAAAAGCGATAGTCATGAATGAATCATCGTTTTCCATCTACGAGGTAAAAGAGATAGTGGTGACGGAAAAAGGGATCGCCCTAAAGGAAACCACCAAAGAAGTTATTGGCGAAATATCTCTAAAGATCTATATCAACAACCTGGAATACGTGTCCCTTCTTTGTCTGAATCAATGGGTCGAAGAACTGGCCCTGGGTTTTCTTTACAACGAAGGGGTCATAGATAATATGAAAGATGTGGCTTACATTTCGTACAACGAACGCTTACTTGCCGTTATGATCAATCTTGCCGAAGGGAAACGGGTCGAAAAATGTGAGAGTTTGCGGAGTGTCACTTCGGGGTGCGGACAATGCTTCACGTACATCAACCCCTTGAAGCAGGAAAAATATGTTGCCATCCCATGGGGTAAAAAATATCCCCTACAAAAGATGTTACAGACGATGAGAGAATTTGAGCAAAGATCTGAGCTTTACCGACGGGTGGGCGGTGTGCATAGTGCACTATTTCAACATGCTGATTTTTCCATTTTCAATGAAGACATAGGCCGACATAATTGTTTCGATAAAATAGCAGGGGTAATGGTAAAAAAGGATTTATTGGATTGTGCCGTGGAAGGGATGTTGTATATAAGCGGCCGTGTATCCTCAGAAATCATTGCCAAGGTAATCCGGTTAGGAGTCCCCATCCTCGTATCCCGAGCGACCCCGACCGCCGCGGCAGTTAACTTGGCCAAACAGTATCAAGTAACCCTCTTGGGTTATGTGAGAGGAAATGCAGGCTACGTTTATTCAGGTGAGGAGCGTCTCAAATGAAAGGAAAAATTCTGGCGATCAATTTCTCCCCCCACAAAGGGGGAAAAAAGATAAATGTTGGATATGGTCGGCTCTTGGAAAATATGGGCCTTGAAAACGACGCCCACGCCGAGGGGGGTATCCGTCAGGTGAGTCTCTTGGCAAAAGAAAGCATCGAGAAAATAAGGGCCAAGGGCCTTGAGGTGGGCTACGGCGATTTTGCAGAAAATCTTACCACCGAGGGCATACCATTATCTACCCTTCCTATTGGCACGCGTCTTAGGGTCGGAGCCGAAGTCCTCCTCGAAATATCTCAAATTGGTAAGGTCTGCTACAATCGGTGCCAGATTTTTTTCACCGTCGGAGATTGTGTTATGCCTCGGGAAGGAATATTCGCCCAAGTAATTAAAGGCGGCTATATCTGTGTAGGAGATGTAATTGAAGTCGAAAATAATGCCAGCAGCCGTGATTAAGGTGCTTCAACAGTAGTGTTCTTTAATCCACGCCTTATATTCGCCTCTTCGGACCCTCTCCGTCCAAGCGCGGTTTTCTATGTACCAGTCGATCGTCTTTCTTAAGCCCGACTCGAACGATTCCCGGGGAGACCATCCCAGTTCTTTCTTCAACTTGGTAAAATCTATCGCATAGCGCCGATCATGTCCGGGACGGTCGGGTACGAACGTGATGAGATGGCGACGAGAAGAACCTTCCGGCGAGGGAAACCTTTCATCCAGGAGGTCACAGATAAGTTTTACGATGGCTATATTCTCTCTCTCGCAATTGCCACCGATATTATACGTCTCCCCCCTCTTTCCGTACTTCATAATGGTCCAGATAGCCTCGCAGTGGTCCTCTACGTAAAGCCAATCCCGCACGTTCTTCCCATCGCCGTAAACGGGAAGGGGCTTCCCCTCCCAGGCGTTCAGAATCATGAGAGGAATGAGCTTCTCCGGAAATTGGTAAGGCCCATAGTTGTTAGAGCAATTGGAAATCGTGGTGGGAAGGCCATAAGTCTCGTGATAGGCCCGAACAAGATGGTCCGAAGCCGCCTTGGAAGCTGAGTAGGGGCTGTTGGGACGATAGGGCGTCTCCTCCGTGAAGAAACCCGTGGGGCCCAAAGAACCGTAAACCTCATCCGTGCTAATATGATGGAACAACTTGAAATCTTTTCCTGCCTTCTTCGCCGCCTCCAATAGGTTGAAGGTACCCACGATGTTGGTCTGGATAAAACTCTCCGGCCTCCGGATCGAGCGATCCACGTGGGATTCCGCAGCAAAATGGCAGACGGCGTCTATCTCGTATTCGGAAAAGATCCGTTCCAACGCCTCGGCATCGCAGATATCGACACGCCGGAAAAGGTAACGCCCAGGATACGTCTCTTCTATCCCGGCCAGGTTTTCCGGATTACCCGCATAGGTAAGCTTATCCACATTTATGACCCGACCGGAAAAATCATCACACCGGAGGATAAAACGGATGAAGTTGCTGCCGATGAAGCCGCAACCGCCGGTAACGAGCAGATTTTTTATTTCCATTATCTCAAGAATCCCTGGATTATTCGGGCCACCGCCTCGTCATAGGTAAGCCCCAGGCTCATGAGCTTGGTGAGCTGATCTCCGGCAATCTTTCCGATGGATGCCTCATGGCTCAACTCTGCTTCCGGGTGTAAAGCCTTAAGAGACGGTATCGTTTCGTTGCGACCGTTATCCATAATGATGGCGTCACATTCGATATGACCGAAGGCTGGTGCCTGGGCTTCCATGACCGCGTAGAAATTCTGCACCGAATCACCCTTGATGACGGAACGGGAAATCATGTTTGCCCGGCTTTTTGCCCCTTCGAGAATAATCGTGTTTCGTGACTCCGCTATCTGTTCGCCCTCCGTCATTACCCTTTCCGTAACCAGGGCCATGCTTCCTGGTCCGAGAATCAGTTCGTTTTTCCGATGGGCCTCATCCACGCCCCCGATCTGTGTGAGCTCCATCTCCACCTGGGCCCCTTCGGCGAGGAACACCTTTGTCGCCGGGTTCAAGGTTCTCTTTCCCCGACCCGGACCGGTGGCAAAATGTTTTTCCACGTATTTCACCCTGGCGTTTTTCCCGACAATGAACTCATGCACTCCCGCATGACCCTCCGGATCCGGGCCACCGCAATGGATACCGCAGCCCGCGATGATGGTCACGTCCGATCCTTCTCCCACCTCGAAGCGATTGTAAACCACGTCGAAAAGCCCTGCCTGGCTCAAGATAACGGGGATATGAACCGATTCGTTTATCGTATGGGGCTTTATTTTTACGATAATCCCCTTACCATCTCCGTAAGTTTCGATATCGATGTTGGCCGAGGTCGCCCGGGAGAGAAGCTTGCCATCCTTTCGGATATTGTAAGCCCCCTTCGGGATATCCTCGAGGTCTGCCACCGTTTTCAGAAGCTCTTTATCGATAGCATTCAGCATCTTCCTCTCCTGAACATTTGTCGCAGTGACGGTAACTGCAGATACTCATATCCGTAAGCATCGTGAGAGCATTTTCCAGTTTCCCCTGATATACCACCCGCCCCTTCACGAGGATGAGAACCAGATCCGCCACCTCGAGAAAGGCGCGGTTATGGCTCACCACAACGGTCGTCGTCCCCCTTTCCACCTGTTCCCTTTTCAGAAGACGCACCATGGGATTTATCGTCCACAGGTCAATGCCCGTGTCCGGTTCATCGTAGATGGCAAGCCGGGGATTCCGGGCAATGGTGGTGGCGAGTTCTATCTTCTTTATCTCTCCCCCCGAGAGCTTGGCATCCACGGGTAAATCGAGAAAGGAAAGGGAGCAGATTCCCACCCGCCTGAGTAACGCCAGGATCATCTCCTCATCGTCCGTGCCGGCGGCAATGGCAAGCAGGTCCCTGAAGGTGAGTCCCTTGAATCGAGCCGGATGCTGGAAGCTGTAAGCGATCCCCTTTTTCGCCCTCTCCGTTATGGAAAGGGAGGTAATGTCCTCCCCCTGAAAGAAGACCTTTCCGGCCGTTGGTTGATTAATACCCATGACCAGGCGCGCAAGCGTCGTTTTCCCCGAACCGTTGGGCCCGGTGATGGCATAAAACCTACCCTCTTCGAAGGTAAAATTCAGATGATCGATAATCACCTTCTCTTCGATTCCCCCGTCCACCTCCACGGGAACGGAGAAACACAGGTCCTTTAGCTCCAGCATAGTTCACCTCCCGGCAAAAAACTACCGCGTTTTATGGAAGAAAACGGATTAAAAGTCAAGCGTGGTGAGTTCAGTCCTGATACATGGACTCGATCAAGTCCCTGTACTGCTCGTTGATGGCCTTTCTCTTCACCTTCATCGTGGGGGTGACCTCCCCGTCTTCGGTGTAGAGCTTCTTATCGAGGATGCGGAACTTCCTTATATTCTCCACACGGGCAATCTGCTTGTTCACCTTGTTTACCTCCTCCTCGATGAGCTTTACCACTTCCGGTGCCCGGGTAAGGCTGGCAAAGGTCGTATACTGCACCTTGTGGTCCTGCGCGTACTTTACCACGTTTTCCTCGTCAATCACAATGAGGGCGGTTAGATACTTGCGCCCATCGCCGATGACGACGGCATCGTTGATGTAAGGCGAGAATTTGAGTAAGTTTTCTATGTACTGGGGAGCGATGTTCTTGCCTCCGGCCGTGATGATTAAGTCTTTCTTGCGATCCGTGATCTTGAGATAACCCTCTTCGTCTACTTCGCCCACATCCCCCGTATACAGCCAGCCGTCTCTAAGGGCTTCTTTTGTCTTTTCCTCGTCTCGATAGTATCCCTTGAAGATGCCTTTATGGCGCACGAGGATCTCACCGTCTTCGGCTATTTTCACCTCCGTACCCGGCAGGGCCTTTCCCACCGTACCCAATTTGAAGTTTCTTTCATCGGACATATGGGTGATGCCCGTCGTCTCCGTCATGCCGTACCCTTCCCGGATGGGTATTCCAATGCTCTGGAAGTACTTGAGGATGTTGTGAGAAATGGGGGCCGCTCCGGAAAAGCCGATGCGTACCC
>Ga0209720_1001931_pt1 | contig 16407 bp, 6 predicted proteins | sample AD_JPNMR3_MetaG_FD_184426 | JGI IMG/M metagenome (GOLD analysis project Ga0209720, IMG submission 184426) | Active sludge microbial communities of municipal wastewater-treating anaerobic digesters from Japan - AD_JPNMR3_MetaG (SPAdes) (version 2) | ecosystem: Engineered > Bioreactor > Anaerobic >...
AAGATCATTGATGGTATTTAAGTCCAATTTCTTTAGTTCTTTTACTATTTCAGTCGGAAATCCACTAACATCAGTTACGTCCCATGTAGATGGAGTAGCTTTGATTTCATCAAGAATTTGTTCTAAATCTTCATCAAAATCAATAAGTGGTAGTTCCACCCATTTTCCTTTACCCGTTTTTGTATTTTCGATAAATACCTCAAATCTTATCGCCATAATAACACCTCCAAAAATTTTGTTTTTTGTTCAATTAAAGTAACTCAATTGACAAGACAAGTGTTACTGAATCCCACCCCTTTTTATCAAAATCCTGAAAGAAGACACACACTTCTATAAGTGGGTGATGAATTTCAGGATTACACCACACAAAATCCTTTTCTAAACATATAAGGTCTAACTAATTCGATTTTAACATCTTTAGATAATCCTTATAATCTGATATATCGTCCTTTACTTGATACACCTTTAACCAAATATTTTTTATTTTCAAAGATGACGATGTCTTTAGGTTGATACATATATCTTTGTCTACGGATACTTCTTCTACCTTTAGATACTTTATTTCCACGATATTTACGTAGATTTTCATCACCTAAATTTTTATTTCTCTTTCTTCTACCACTTGAAAGTTCTTGTCCTGACTTAACAGATTTATCTCTTATATCTATGTATTTTTAGTCATAGAACTTTTCAAGTGATCTATTATTTCTTCTAATCTGTTCAAAATAAATAGGTTTTGTTCTTGTTTGTATACTTCCACCTTATATACAAAATTAGTCATTATAATGTGTCTTTTCTAATCCAAGACTTATCCTTTTAGTCTTTGTTATATAACCATATGTCTATTCACAATTCAACATATCAACCAATTTTTGTCTGATAGTAGACATAAACGTCTATTCTTTTAACGGTTTATTAACTGGTTTCATACCGTACAATTTACCACCTTTTTCATGATTACGAACACTATGACATTTAGTACACAACGTTATCAAATTATCAGGTCTATTTGTCCTGTCACCTTTCCAGTAACCAATATGGTGTACTTCAAGTACGGTATTTTTTTAACCACATAACTGACACGTATAATTGTCTCTATATAGAACGTATTCTTTAACGTTTTAGAATCCTTTTTGTTCACCTTCTTGATATTCTTTACCACTTATATCAGGATTTTTGATTTTTTGTGTATCGAAATTATTTACTTCTATAACTATCTTAGAAATAGGTAATATCTCTTTCAATAATTCAATAAATCTAAGATGTGAGTCTAATTTGTGTTGAATGGAAGGTTATAACCAACCCTCCTTTCTTTTTCTGTTATCAAATCTTGGTTTTCTGTATCTAAGTCTATTACGTCTCATCCTACGATACATTTTTCTTTCTTTGAGAAGTTCAGATATATCATTCCTTAGTTTAACTTCACCACATATTAATTCTTTTTTGTCTGTAACAACAGAAAATCCTATGTGATTGTATCCAATATCTATACCAAGTGTTGTTTTTTGTGTATATGTTGTGGTATCATATAACAATTGTATAGTAAATGGATCACGTCTAACTACTTTAGCGAGTCCTTGTTTTAATAAATGTCTCACTCTACCACGTCTTTCGGTAGGCATTAACGGTTTTCCATCCTTCGATATTACATATACCATATTAAAACCTCCTTAATTATTTGAATCTTTGAAAATAATACAGGTCAATTGACCTGGTGTCCACATCGTCAATGTTATGACAGGTTTTGTGATAATAACACTGTTCCTACCCATCAGAACTGTTTAGTTATTATCCTCAGTGATTGGGACTTGTGGGGTATCCCAATGTGACTATATATTCTGTCATAACGTAGTCATTTCTGACTGAGACTATTCAACCGAGATTGTGTCTCCACAATCCCCCACCTCTATAGGTGGTGGGTAGTTGAAATTATACTCAAAAAATAACGTGATTATTATTCATTAATTTAATCGTTATATTATGTTGAAAGAAAATTGTAAAACCATGATAAATAATCTTTATATTTTTCTTATCCGTACTTACCTTCAAATTATATATTGTATTAACGTTTGAGTTATTCCTGACTATATTTCAGTATTTTATTGTTTTGAATTAATTTTTTGTAATACGATAATAAATTTGAATTGTTTGTTAATTTCTTGAAGAGAATTGAACTTGAATCGTGTTAAAAAGAACTTTTGAATATCAAAACAATGTTAGTATAATCATCTATACTATTGTTTTGAATACGAATAAAAATCACCTCTCTGATTTGAGATGTTTTTTTAGTTACATATAAAATTTTGTATATACGTCTCTTTCAAACGATGAATTGAAGAAATTGTTATAATCAAACATTTCTTCAAGACTTTCTTTTATAATTTTTACCTTTTATGATTAGAATCCAGGTTCGTATACAATATCATATGTAATAAGTTCAAAGTCTTCAGGTTTTACATAATAATAATACTCATCACCACTATATCGTTCTTCAATTGAACCTAACTATCTTAACGATACACCAAGTTCAACATTTGACTTCAATAAATTTTTGAGTATAATTCCATTTGGTGTTTATAATGTTTCAATTGTACCGTATACATCATTACCTTTTATTTCAAGATTTGTAATTACGTGAGAAACATTAGTTAACTTAACTGTTTATATTCTATCAATATCGTTACCTTCAGGATGGTCAAGTTCACCTAACAGTTATCTTTTTTCTATTTTTGGTTTCAATTTATTTATTTCTCTTACAACCTAATCTTTAGGATATACTCTATTGTTTCTATTTCTAACATCGCATTCTTGAAATTTTTAATATTATCTAACAATTTCGACATCACCGATTTGTTTATTTTCAACGATTTTAAATTATTCTTGTAAAATTTAATTTTCTTGAATTATTGTTTTTGTCATTTTTTATAAACCCCCTTCTAAATATTAACATTAAACATTTACATAATATAAGTTTAATATATATTGTTAAAATAATATATTTTCTGTAATTTTTCTAAAAAGATACTTGACAGAATATTATTTATATGATATTATTAATAACACAGTATTTTTTTATATTATATGTTTCATATTATAAATTTTATATTCTATTATTAAGTTATATAGTTAGATATTACAAACGTATTAATTTATATTACTATGATATTAAAGTTAACAAAAACAAAATATTTGGAAAAAAACTTACATCTGAAATTAGAAAGGGGGATGTTATAGATGAAAATATTTGTACTATCAGATTTACATCATAGGAAAATAGATGAAAGTTAATTAGTAAAGAGTATAAAGTAGTAATAGTAAAACAAATCACCAAACGATTCTGTACTTTAGATTGTTAATGGTGATGTTATTGCTGACACAAAGTCATTATCTATATCATCATTAAATTTTGTTTAGTTTATAAAATAATTGTTTAATACAGTAATATACAATCAAGGTAACCATGATATTTCATTAACAAAACAATAGGAAAATAAGAATTATAGTTTTCAGTCCTTTATTAAATCTATTCAATTAATTTCAACGTAACCTAAATAAGAGAAAATTAATTCAGTATTATCAAATGTTCAGACATATCAAGTATAGAATATTATTTTTCATGTATTTAATTATATGAAATAACCATAAGACAAAGTTGAAGAACAGATATTATCGTATATAGATAAAATATATTAGACAAAAGAACAAATACATTTATTTTTCTTTCATCATAATTTCGTTGAGATGGATTAAAGATTTGGTATTATAGGTTCAAACAATTCGATTAGTCTTGAAAGAATATATACGTAAATTTATCAGAAAATTTTATCTAAAAGTAGATTTAAAATTATATTAGGTCATTATCATTAACATTTAGAATTACCGTAGTATAATTAAGTGATTGTTGGTTAATATCCTACAAGTTTCAAGGAATAAGTTAGTAAAATTGATTAATTTGATGAAAGGTATGGTTATATTATTTTTGATACAGACCATTTATATAATTAAAATAATGAAATTGTATATACTTTTTACCCGTGGTTATATAAAACGTTTTATTTGAAATATGAATCTATAAACGATTTTAAGAATGATTAATAAAATATTATATCAGTTTGTAATAAAAGTGAAAATCCAAATGTTAAAATAAAAATAAGAATGATAGTACAATCATTGAATGAATATGATGAAATTAAAAAGATTCAATCTAATTTAATTGAATAATAGAGAAAAAATAACAAGATTTTAGAGTTAAATATTACACCGATATTTAATTTTAGTATTAAGTCACCTACAATAGACAACGATAATACGTAACTTGATGATAATTAAAACGATTTATTACATTAAGAAAACGAAATTGATGATAACGTACAATTATAACCACCAATTGAATTTTTGATTAAAAGTTTACAATAGTTGAAACTTGAACTGTTGAAATAACAAGATACAAATACAGAATAAGTAACTAATAATGAAATACAAAAAGAATTGTTAGATTTAATATTAGAATAGAAATAAGACAATACATAGAATAATAACATTAAAGACAAAATTTAGATAATCGATAATATAATCAAATTCTATGAAGATTTTATGTAATTAATTTAGAAACAAGAACAATCGTATACAATTTCTGAAACTTTGTGAAGGAGGGTGGTAAAATGTTTAATAATTAATAATAGTATTTTATAATATATCCATCAGATGTTTTCTTTTTATAAAACTATTAGAACAAATTGAAGTCTAAATTAAAATATACATAACAGATTAAGTAAATATAACAATCGTATGAATACGTGTTTTTCTATAACAAAATAAGTGAACACAATCGTCAAAACATTGTTAATATATGTAATAAATTTATTGATTCATTGAAAGATATTGATATTAATTTGTATGAATAATTTACAAGTGTTGTATAAAAGTAATCAGAAACAATGAATTAAATTGTAGAAATAATTACTTCACTTTAGTATGATAGTGTTACTACAAACACAAAACAAATAGAAAAGAAGGTGATTTATAATATTCTAAAATAAAATAATAAATGGAAAAACAAAAGTACGTATAAAATTAAAACAATTCTTTCTACATTAGACAAATAGAAACAAAAACAAGTTTATGATAACTAAATAAAATTTTATAACGATATATTAGAAATATCAAAATAAATGAGTAAATATATATAACAAATTGAAATATTATAAAATCATTCACCTGAACAACAAAGAGAATTGTATATATTATAATAGGATAATATTAATTTTACACAATATATGTAACAAAAAAACAATATTATAGAAGATACATCAATATATTATAACGAACTATATAATAGGTTAATAAATATGTTTACTGATTCTTAGACATAATTTACACAAGAAACAAATTTATTGATTGATAAAATAATATAAAAATAACAAAAAGAAAAGTCAACAAGTGTCAATGTTTTAACTATTATAACTATATAACGTGATAATAATTTATCAGAGAATGAAAATAAAAACAATTACGGATATATCAAAATAAAATAGTAAAATAGTTATGAAAGGTTTATTAATCAATATAGTAATTTATCTATTTTACAGTAAGATTCATAATATGATTAACACACAAACATTAATATATAACTAAATTATTTTAACCATATATTCTACGATATTTAATTATAATATTAGATAGAATATTATGTAAATTTTATTAGTGATATTATACAATAAACTATAGATGTAAATACAAATGAATTAAAACAAATTAAATTTGTAAATTAAATTATAATGTCTAAAAAGTAAAAAAGTAATATATTAACATAAAGAAAAGGATAAGTATAAATGAATCAATTTTAGTAATAAATATAAGATTATTTTTCGATTAATTCAACAATGAATTACATAAATTCATCATCAAAGGAAAATCAACAACCTAAAATTAATATATCTTAAAATTTATTATTTAATTATATTACATAATTTTATTTCTTTAACTTGATTGAAAATTCATAAAGAAAATAAGAAGGAGATGATTATTATGGGTAGAAAGAAAGAGTCATAAACGAATGAGGAAGTAACATTACAACAATCAGATGAGATTTTGTAAATTAGGTAAGAAATTGAAAATTCAGTTAAACAGTTATCACCTGAATAGTTAATCACAAAAACACGTGATAACATATTGAGAACTGGATATGTTTTGTACGATGAAGTTATTGGTGGTATTCCATTAGGATAAATTATTTCGATATAATCATTACCTGGTGTTGGAAAAACAACATTGTAAATTAATTTATAGTAATCATTACTACAAGTGTAAAACAAAAGTAACAAAAAGTAAATGTTGATCTATTTTGATACAGAACAATAAATGTCATATAGAAGAATGTAACAATTAGGATTGAATATTAACAGTTAGGAATCATAATCAAATGTAATTTATTTACAACCACAAGATTTGGAAAGTACGTATGGGATAATATTAAAGACACTAAAACAACATTATGAAACAAAATCTGATGTTTCACTTGTTTATTTGTTTGACAGTCTTAGTTAAACTTTATAAAGAGAAGAATTATAAGAAGAAAACATTGAAAGTGTAGTAAAGAAAATGTAGGTTAAGTAAAGAGTCAATTCAAAATAAATACCTGTAATATTAAAATCGTTGTCATTGTAGAACTAATCATTAATAATAATCAATCAACTTAGGAAGACAATGAATACATCATTCTTTTCAGGTCAAGATGAAGATATAACAGGTGGATTATAAATTAAATATTATTAAACACAAGATATAAGAATGGTATAAGGTGGATAAAAAGAACTTGAAAAATTCGATATAAACGGTAGAATAGTTAGACTAAAATAAAGTAAGAATAGAGTATAACCACCATTAATAGAAATACCTATGGTATTAGATTATTCACCAAAATCACGTGGATTTTCTAACTAATTATCAATTTTTGTATTTTTGAGTAACTTAACAAAACAAGAATGGTCTGAATAAAAACTTGACCCAAATATGTTTAAATCATAAGGTAGATTTTGGAAAACATATAATCTTAAAACGAATGAAGAATTTTCATTTACATAGAAGGAATTTTAATACAAGTATTAAACAGATTTGAATTTTAGAGACTAAATTAATATTTTATAAATCACTATTATTAGAAGATTATATATGTAGTAAGATAGTAATTATATATTTGATCCAGAAATAGAACCGATTTATGTATAAGAAGATTTTTATTCTTAACCATTGTCTGAATAAACGGTTGATGAAATAGATAAAGAGTTAGATCAAAGTGAATAATAAGAAAAAGACGATATGTTTGAAACAAAAAATGATGAAAAATTTTGATAAAAAATAGAGGTGATTTTTATGGATGATAACGAAAATAAACCAGAAATTGTTGAAACATTTAAACAGTTAGACAAGTAACAGAAAAAATATATTAGTGATAGTGTTAAATCATCAATGAGTATTTTTGATTTTTCAAATAAACATGGTATAATTTTTACATATATCATACTCGGATTTTTTATTTAATTATGTATCTAAGGATTTTTGTTATAGTAAAAATTATCCATTATATAATAAGAAACAATGTCAAAATTTATTGTTGAAACTATTTACTCAATTTCATTCAAATAAGACTTTCAAAGTTATATGGATAGTAACATGTAAATTAGAAATCGTTTTTATATAATTAAATATATATTTCTTTTATTTGTTCTATAACATATTATTGACGAAATAGTATATTTAGTACGGTTAGAAAAAATGTCATTTAAATTGATTAAATACGGTATATTTGAAAAAATACCTAAACATTTAGAAGAACTAAAAGAATCATAGTATTAGTATGTTGATGAATTTAATACTGAAGATGAATAAATTGATGATACTATAGATGATGAAAATGAAAACGAAGTAAAAAATGAAAGTAAATAAAGTGTAATTATTTAAAACTATCTGAAAAATTTATTTGAAGAAGTAATATAAAAAGAAATTAGGAAATAAAAAAATAAAATACTATCGTTATACATATTTGAATCTATAATTAGAGTACTTATATAAACATAACTTAATATGTTAATGTATACTGGTATTTATATGTTGATATTTTAAGGTGTAGGTGGAATAATTTAATTATTTAAACTTATATTTTGATTATTATTTTCAACCACTCATGGTAATTTCATGAGTGGTTTTTGTTTTGTTATAATATAGTAAAAATATTAACATTTAATTATATTTTTGGAAAACTTATTTTATGCGTTATATGTTTTTTTACAACATTATAATATAGTGAGGTGGTATGTAACATGGATAATAATATAAAACAATAATAGATTATAATTGGTAGATTTCAACCTATGACAAATTCACATTTATAATTAGTCAAAAGATAGTTAACAAATTTTGATTATATTTTTTTAGTTATTATATACGGTGAAAAATCACAACAGAAAAAAGACTATATATAGAGAAATCCACTACCTGTAGAATTGAGAAAGGAACTTATAGAATAAGTATTAGAAGAACAAAACATTCAAGATGAAGTGTTTGTTTTAACATATAACAAAGGATACATACCTGATATTATAAACACAATAGAACAAGAATTGTCAATAGATAATATACAAATTACATAAGTATACTAAGGACAAGATAGATAAGTATCTTATAAATAACAGTTGGAAAGATAAGAAATGAATGATGTTAAAGTTATAACAATGGATGAACAAGATGTTAGATAAACAAAGGTACGACAATAATGTGTTGAATTGTATAAATAAATATTAAATAATGATGGGCAAAAACAAGATATTATAAAACAAGAACTAAAACGAATGGTTCCGAATTAAATATATGAAAGAATAGATGAAATATAAAAATACATCTATCAATAACAGATAGAAGAATAATATATTAAACTACGTAATTAAAATAATAAATCAATATAACTAACTGAAATGACACACTTTGACGATTAAGATATTGATACATTCTTAGACTTTGTAGAAGATATATTGTATAATTCAGATTAGATTGTTTAAGAAGTAAAATATGACGGTGTATAAAATCTATCAGTTACATTTGATATAGATAAAGAAAATAATGAATAGATTGTATATTATGGACGTGAATCAAAAGGAAATAAATCGAAACGATGGTATACACCTGACGATTTACCTAAAGTCTAAATATATAATCCGTTTAGGTCATAAATTTAATTTGTAAATCAATTTGTTGAAAATAATCAAAAACAATTATATGAATTTTTGTCTAACAACGATATTTAATAATATTTACCGTTGACTATTTCTTGTGAAATAATTTCAAATATATATACAAACGTGATAAAATTCAATTTATCAGAAACAAATAATTTGGTATTATTGAATCCAGTATAATCAGAAATAAAGAAAGAATTGTTTGATGAATTTGTACAATTCTTAGTAAAATTTCCATAAGAAACAATAAAATATACTAAGGTTGATTATGAATACAAAATTTCTGATGATGGAAATGTAGAAATAAATAATGTTCAATATGAATAAGAAGAAACTTGGAAATTCAATTACGTACGTAGAATTGATTTGAACAAATAAATAGATAAAGTTAAAGATGAAGTAGAAGAAAAATATAACGAAATAAAACAAATATTACAATCAAAAGTATCTGATTTCAAAGAATAATCAGAAAATATACCTGAAGAAATTAGTAATATGACAATATATGAAATATTAGTTGTTAAATTGAACAAAATACCTAAAGAATATCGTGATATAGTACGTAGTTTAAGAGAACAATTTGAAGAACTGTTGAGAACACCGAAACAATAAATAAAAGAATTGTTATTTGAAATTAATAAAGTATAAGAATAAGAAGTTGGAAATGAAATTGAAGGTGTTGTCTTAAAGAAATAAAATAAACTTGATGATTTTCTTAAAATAATAGACCGAAATTATTTTACATAAATAAATAAATAATAATGGAAATACATAGACTAAAGACTCAAATTATAAGGTACGGAAAGTGTAAATATACCGTATCTATTAAAACAATAAAAAACAGAATTGTTTGAATTAATCGGATAAAATGAAAGTGATTTGAATAAAATTACATACCATATTAAACGTACTAAAAATAATATCAATCAATAATTGGAATTATAAATAGATTTAATAAATGAAAAATAAAAAGACTTGTCATCTGATGAATTAGAATAAGTACTAAAGAAATAACTGGAGTATTTTTCTGATTTATAAGACACAATTCTAAAAATATATGACAAATTTAAGTAAGACCCGTACAAATTTGTCATTACTAAGTATGGACAACAACATGAGTATAACTAAGAACATATTAAAAATAAAATAGAATTAAGTATAATAGGATATATCTAATTAGTAAAAAAGATATTAGAAATTCTAAATGAATAATATGATACGTTGGATAAACAAGATAATAAAAAATAATATATAATCTTGTAGTTATAACAAGTTTTACTATTGTAAACTTTGGAACAAATCGGTGATTATAACAATGATGAAGAGGAGTGAAAATTATGTTTATGAAAAAACGTGGAAATTATTTATATGAATATAAAATGTAAGAAATAGATGAAATACTTGAACGAACATTTTAATTGTTAGAATAATCATCAAAATCAGAATTGACTAAAAATAACGAATTATATTTAGATAGTTTTGATAATTTAAAAATTGAATCATCATCTTATGAAAAGGTTCATGACAAAGACTACATATATAGTACATAACAACAAACAGAAATAAATTTAAATGATATAATAGACAACGAAGAATTTAGAAGTTATATATTAGGTTAAGTTGAATCATAATTAAAAAACAAAGAAGTTAGAATGAATGGATTTAGAATAACAAAATAAGTAAGTGGTTCTGAAACAATATCAAAGAGTGTAAAAATAAAAAATGATGTAAAAAGTAAACAAGTTAATATTACAGTCAATTATAATAAGTATGTGTAGTTATAATCTTCTGATACAAGTAATGGTAGAAAAGATATATTCAATTAATTTACGGAAGAATAATTTAATAAAAATATTAAACATACATTTGATGAAAACACTAAAAAAATTATCATTGTAGATTATAATTTAAATAATTAAATTAAATCGATTGTTAAAGATTTAGAAAATGAAAATAATAAAGAAATAGTATATTCATAAATATATTAAATTATTAATAGACATATTTAATAACGGTCAATTATAAAATAAAACGAATACAATCTTGTAAATCAATAAGAAGAAGAAGAATCATAATCATATATGAATATTAGTTAAGAATTATTTATCAGTAAAATAAATAGTATGGGACCTGGTTCAATTGGTACATTAAAACCGTTTATGATTACTGTTGAATTTACAACAAACGAAGATAATACAATTGACATAAAAATTGATTTTGATGTAGTAAAAATACAATTTAAACAAGATATTTAACTATAGTAATAAGATGGTAAATAAAATAAAATGTAATAAACATATGAAACATTATAATACGAAACATTAACAATAACCATGATGTAGTAATAACTAAGATTATACGATACAAAGTAAATTAATATTAATCTAACTGAATTGTAACAGAATACAAGTGGAATACCTTAGAGTAATGTTGATATTGATATATAAAATATAAATAATTTTAAAGATATTGTAAAAAAACATATGGAATATTTGGTTGATAATATTGATAAATTATAAATATAATAACCATTATATACAATATATTTAATATTTAAAGACAGTTTGTTCTAAAATATTAATTTTTCTGATTTAGTAAAAAATATTAGAAAAATAGATATAAAAAACATTAATGTTGATGAGAAAACAAATTATTAAATTAATCTTTATAATAAAATTACTAATGATATATTTGATAGAACAAAATAATAAGAGATAATAAAGAACGAATTGAATGTCAGTGAGAAAATATAGAATGAATATTAATCAACAATAAATAGATACATTGGTAAAAATCTTATGTTATTATTAGGATAACTTGAATAACAAATAAATGAATGGGGTTAATAATATAATTGTTAATAACTAATAAAAACACGTGAAAAAATATAACGAAAAATTGGTTCAGATTTTAATAAAAAAGATTTCATATAAATATATGGTTCTGATAAAGTATGGATTGATTTCATTACTAATGTTTAAAAAGAACTTAATGATATATAGAAATCAGAGTATGATTTTGATGAATTGAAAAATTTGAAAAAAGATAAAATTAATTAATAAGATTTTATATTCATTTTTGGTGAAAAACATTAATAAGGTAAAGACTAAACCAAATAATAACAGTAATATTTTGACAATTTAATATAACATATAAAATCTTAAATTTAAGATATAAAGAATAATAAGAATAAACAAAAATAAATAAGACAATTGTTATAAAAAACAAGAAATATTGGTGATATACTTAAATATGAATAACAATTACTAATGTATGAACATGATGAAGATGGAAATAAAAAAGATGAGTTAACAGACGTAGGAAAAGAAATATATAAAATTGTATAATAGGACCTCAAAAAAGTATAAATTTCTAAAGATAAAACACAACTTATTTCACAATAAAGATATGGTAAAGTAAATAATTCTAATCTAAGTTAATAACTTTTATATTAATTAAACAAGATAAAATATTACGGTGATAATGAAATAGATATTGAATAATTTAAAAATATCACTGAACAATATAATTAATTTACATAAACATAAAATGAATTTAATTCTCAAATAACAGAAAGAATAAGATAAGAAACTGAATTTTTTAACAAACAAATTTAAGAATCTTCAAATAACAAAGATTAATTTGAAACATAAATGGATACCAATAAAACATTGTTAGATAAACTAATTGAATTTTATAATTAATATTAACAAACTGATAATTAAAACAATAAAAACTAAGAAGAAAAATAAACATAATAATCAGATTAGAAATAATAAAAAGTATAAACATTATAAATATAATATAATATTATGAAAAACTAAATTGGTAACCATGACGTTTTTAATATTTTGAATTAAGAAAATACTAATAATAGATTAAATAGTTTTATGTATGAATTAACAACAATGTTATAAATTTCATTGTAGACAACATAATAAGTAACTAAAATATAATAATAATTAAATAATACTAATGTCAATATTAACAAATAAAACATTGACATTGAATACTAATAATTATTGTCTGATATGGAAAGTTTATTTTAGTAATTATATAATGATGATGATGATAATATTAATATATCAGAAAGTGTTAATATATTTAACAAGATATTAACACAACTTGAAACATATACAAGTAAAATATATTCCGAATTAAATATTAAAAGTAAAAAATAAAATTAATAGTAATAATAATTGTAAGATTAAAATTAAGATTAATTAGATACAATTAGTAACATAAAGGTTAAAATGATTAATCCAAGTAAAAATTTAATTCTTGATATTGAAAAAAACTATAAATTTATATTATAATTAAATAATTATGTATCTATACAAGAAAATTAATCACAATTAAACGATTTCATATCAGATTTATAAAACTACTAAAAAAAATAAAGTGATGAAGAATTAGTACTACAATATATTAGTATTATTAAAGATATTTCTAAAAATAAGACTTTATTATAATAATTTGAATCATTTGAAAATAAAGATGATATAAAAGAATAAATTAATATACTAAAAACAGAATTAACTGAATTAATTTTTGATATTATGTTAAAAAGTTAATTAAAAATAGTTAATACATTATAAGAAATATTTAGGTAATTATTAAGTTAGTAAAAATCATAAATATATTAGTTAAACTAATTATTTGTTACCGTTTAATTTTATTAAGTATTATTATAATTACCAACAGATTAATTACCAACAGATTAAAACAATAGTAAAATTAAAACAGATAAATAAAATTAAATACTTAATACTATTAATGAAACCTTTAGTGAAAGTATTTAACAATTTAATGATATAATATAATAATAAAAATAAAAATAAAATTCTTAGTCAGTTACAAATGTAAATGACTAATAAAAAGAAAAATCATAAGAATAAAAAAGATAAAGAAAGTTTAATTTTACTGTTATGACTTAATAAGAAAATATTGTTAACAATTTGGAATAATTAAAGAATGAATAATCTATGGATGATATTTATACTAACATTATATTCTAATTGTTCTCTAACATTTTAACTTAATCTCGTGGTATCTTATCTTATCTAATACCACTTTATATGATAAATTAAAATGGTGATTTTGTAAATGTATCAGAAATAACAGATTAAGTAGAATAAAAAATTAATTAGAAAAAAGATGTTAAAGTTATATTTGACTGGTCTATACTTAAAGACGGTACACAAATAACTACAACTATGATAATTAGATAATCAGATTAATCGTATCTTGAAGTTGATTTTAGATTCTTTACTAACGGTGACGGTAGTTTTTCATAAGAAATTAAAAAATTGAAATTCTGATTATAATATTATATATATTAAAGAGAGTGGATTATATTTTCCACTCTCTTTTTTATTTTAAATATTATTAAATATTAATATGTTTTTTAACATTTTTTTATATATGTAAAAACTTAATATTATATTGAATTATATATAGAAATATTTATATAAAATGGAGGGAAAAATATGATTGATAATTTCTTACCTGATATACCTGAATTGTTTAATTATAGAGAATATAAATAATTTACTCATGAAGATTTAATGTATAATGACTTCTTGTAATTTGAACGTTCACAAGTACAATCCTAAAATAATCTAATTCCTTATTCTAATTTCACATCTAATTATACATTTAAATATACATAATCACAGACTAACGGTTCTGAATATTCATAAGGGAATTATGTCAAAATATTTCCTTCATTGAGTGGTATTTCAGATATTTAAGATTAACAAATTCTAATGTATAAAACATAATAAGTAATACCTGATTATACTAAAACGTATTTGTGTTAGTTTTCTTTGAAATAAGATACGTAATATACATAAGACCAAATTGATAGTGTTGTTTAATTCTTATCAAAAAACTATTTTACAGACCAATATACTAATATGAGTTATTCACATATTGTTATACCCGAAAATTCACCATTACAAAATAGATGGATACGTTTATATACAGTTCTTAAAGTTAAACAATAAAACACGGGTATATAACACGATTTCGGTATTCGTATAAAATTTAATATTACTGATTAAAATTAATATACAAATAATGGGATATATATTTAATCTCCTATATTTATTGATTATGATGTATATTTAGATAATTATTATTAGTGGTAATAAAGTAAATCTAAATATTTTACTGTTAAAAAAGATTTTATTAATGAATATACATAAAAATTAGGAATTAATAAAGAATATAATGTTAATTCTCAATATACAATCAGAGATTTAGAAAATATTGATATTGATTTTGAAAAATAATTGTATAAATCACAATATAATTTATTTAATCAACAATTTTTTAATGGATAAACAACTGATTTTAAAAGATGGCCATTTTATAATTAAAGTTATTGGGAACAATCAACACGAGAAATGATATATGATAATGATATAAATGAATATGTATTTTCTGGTAGATAATGTAATTAAAATTTTTATTAAAATTGGATAGATTTTTATAGTCCATTACAATTAGAAGAAAATAAAATATATATAACTACTATGTTATTACGAACAAAATATAATAAATATACAATAATGTTAAATGGTTATATAACCAATGATGGTGGTAGTACATCATGGGGTATACATGAATATTAACCTTAAAATATATCATTATAACCAAGATGGAAACAACATATATATAAAATTGAAACAAGATAATTTAAAAATGATTAATATAGAGGTTTGGGATATGGATTAGGATTATGGTTGTTAGATAGTTCTACCAACTGGTAATAAACGATGTCATAAGACGATAGAATAATGTAATAACTTCCTGTGATAATGGAATATGAAAAATATCTTGAATTTAAAAGACAATATTATTTAAAGAAGTAATATATGTTATCTAATTAATATATATATCAGAATCAAAGACTGAAATAATATGATTAACAAATAACAACAAATTAACAATAATTTCCACAAAAATATTTATTATTAAATAATACAAATTCATATATACTCGATAATAAATAAAATTAGAATATTGATGGTAATTAAGGTACAATTGAAATGTTTGTTAAATAAAATTAAGGTAAAACATTTGACCTTATAAATCAAGAATTTGAAATATAATAAGAGCAAAAGAAATATTTCAAATTAACAATAGATACTATAAATAATCAAATAAAGTT
>Ga0209720_1001934_pt1 | contig 16393 bp, 18 predicted proteins | sample AD_JPNMR3_MetaG_FD_184426 | JGI IMG/M metagenome (GOLD analysis project Ga0209720, IMG submission 184426) | Active sludge microbial communities of municipal wastewater-treating anaerobic digesters from Japan - AD_JPNMR3_MetaG (SPAdes) (version 2) | ecosystem: Engineered > Bioreactor > Anaerobic...
CAGCGGATCCAAACGTTGGGGTTTTGGGCGTTTTGCCATTGGGGCATTCCGTTCCAGAGGCCGGGTACGGGGAAGAAGCGCCCGGCGGCGTCGCCCGGAACGATATCGCCGCCGACCGCAATGGGGCCGGGCAGGGGCCGTTGGCCTCCATTTGCGCATCTGCATAGCTCTGTAAGCGGAATCGCTTCGCTTGTGTCCACCCAAAAGAGATGTCCTTTGTAAAACGTACAATGGTGGATAAAATAATTTCCTGGACTGTTACGGCAGAAACCCAGCAGGTATAAGCCGCCGCCAACTCCTTTAGGCCGAAGCGGATAGGAAAACCAGTATTCGACATGAGGTTGTCCTTGGGCGTCTCGCTGTTCCGTTTTGTAGATGCGGACTTGGGTTCCTAGGGGAATAGGGAAAAAGATTTCCGTCCACCAATCGCCGGAATGTTCGAGGACGTTTCTTGCCACAAAAAACGATGGGGGGACGCCTACTGCGTTGTCGTGATTTCGTGGTAGGCATGTATAGACCCACTGCTTATCTTGGACGACCTCTTCGGCGCTGATAATGATGGCCCAGAAGGATGTGGATGGGCTGCGGCCCGGCTTGCAAGAATAGGGGAAAAACAATACCCAATGCTGGCGGTCTGGAATCCACCGGCACACAAACTTCGTGTCTTCCGGTAGATAGGCACCGTTCTCATCCCAAGAGGCGTCCCAAAAGTACCTTACCCGGTCAAAGTCATCATATACCTGAAAGAGATACCCAGCCGTTGAAACGGCGTATGCACTGCTACAGGTGTATAATTTCTGGCCGGTAAAAATCTTCCCTTCTACAAACTGATCGCATCCGTCAATAATCCACCATCTGGAATCTTTGTAGCCAAGCAAGACGGGCGTTCCAGGCGGGATACGCCCTCCACGTACATACGTTATGGCGGGCCAAACGGCGGCATAAATTGTAGTCGTCTGGCTATCAGAAAGATCGTAAGTCTCTATGTCAACAAAGTTTGTGCCTGGACACTCATGCCGTTCCCCGCTTCGGTTTTCCCACCAGATATGCTGTAGCAGAACCGGGTAAACATTGGGTGTCTGTTCGGTTACTCTATCAAACTCATCGGGATACCATGAATAGGCGTCCGGCTGTGTAACCCCATAGGCCAACTGGTCGAAATTGGCAAGCGAAGGTGTTGCAACGAAATCCTTAGTCGAAACGCCGTCGCCAACCGCAATATCACGGCGCAATATCTCAACGTGCTTGTTCCACTCTATCGCTGGAACCTGCTTGTCGCCCGCCTGTAATTCTTGTAAGTCTGGCTTATACATTACAAGAAGATCGCATTAAGATTGGCCCGTGGGTACTTGTAAATGGCAGTGTTGTTTTTGCGTTTCACAAGAGCCTGCCATTCACCAGTGCTTGGATTAAATTCGTATTGCCAACTAACAGGGTGTATCTGAAATGGAACAGCCCACCGATAATGCGCAGTACCGGCCTGGTGAAAATGCGACCTTACATTTACCGGCCCGCATAATACCCTGTCCGGCCCCCACGACAAGCCAAGGCTTTTCGTCGAAAATATCGTGCTATTCACGTAGCCGCACAAAGAATATGCTCCGGCAGTCGGTCCCACAATCCCGGTTACGATATACTCATAAAGCAGAATCGGAACGTGTATCGTCGGCCTCGCCCCCAGCGATACCGGCGTCCCATCACTGTATTTCAATTCACCCGGGTCAAAACTAATTGCCATCGACCCACGTTCTAGCTTCTCAACAAACGTGAAGAGGTTGGTTCCGCCGCTGGCCGGTCTAACTCCATAATGGACCTCAACAATGGCGTAATCGTAAGTCGCCGCTCCAGGTGTTCCCGAAATCGGCTGAACGGCGCTGCCGTCTGAATAAGGGTAAATCTTGAATGCAACCGGGTAAAATTTGTAATCTGTCCAATACGGATATGGCGTGTTAAGCAATTCTTCAACCAAAGAGTTGCGGTCCGACCAGGCGCATTTCAACTTGCGAACGCCTTCAAAGATGTTCTCAACAGCAGTCGAAAAGCGTCTGATTTCAGTCGGACTACCGGCAAGTTCTTCGTATGTTACGCTCATTAGCCCACCGCCGCAAAGTTCTTAACCTCTTGTAATATCTGCTGTTGCACTTCCGATATACGCTTGACAAGCGCCTGCACTTCACGCAATTGGGCCTCCATGCGTGCCAACAAAACCGCTACAGCGTCATCTCTCGACTGGCGCTTTTGCGTATCCGTACCGGCGCTGCCAGGCCGCATCTCTTGCAGTCGGCTTATCGCCTCCACAACATAATCGTTGGAATCAACAGACATGGGCTAGCTCTCCGGGAAAACCGTATCACCGTCCGGGTTGGTAATTGTGCCGCTATCAGACAAGAACATGAACTGCAAAATATGAGTAGGCACCCGGAGATTGTTGGCGATTTCCTCAAGGTCCACGCCGTATCTCTTTATGGCGTTTAACTTTACGGAAGACAGCACCCAGCTTTTATTGGTTGGTGTATCGGCTTCTACTTCTAATGTGAGTTCATCTATGGATTGCAGGGCAATCGGTTCCGGCCTCTGAAGCATTAGGTCAACTTCCACCATTGCCGTCCATGCGCCCGGAATGCGCTTGCGTGCGCCGCTGGTGGCGGTTGATACATACGGTAACGGCGGCCTTGCCAGCACAAGCCGCCAGCCGGTTACATTCTCAATCTCTGTGCGGTTACCCTCTACCTTGAAATACACTTTCATTCCGGCTGGGCAGTACACCGGCGGATCGGCTGTATCGCTTGCTGTTACAGAGCCGAACGCAAACGCTCCGTTGCCGCCAAGAGAATACACCAATTGAAATGGCCGGTTGTTTAGAATGTCCGCAACAACGGCTACATTCTCGACAATACATGGCCCTTGCAGACCGTAGCCCGGCTCAATCACGCCCTTAAACGTAAGCGTATCGCCGGGATAGTAAACCGGCGTATGGCCGTTACAAACTATCTGCCCCTCGGCATCCAGAACACCGCAAACGAAGGACATGCCGCCCTGGGTTGCGGTTGAAACCAGTGAAGGCGATTCCTCCACAAGGTTAAACACCCACCGGCTAACGCTTGGGAAGCCGTCTATTGCTGTTTGCAGGCCGGTAACGACTGTCATATTTCAAGTTGCTCCATCTCGTCCGAAGACAGCTTCAGCGTTACAATAATGCGACACGCCGTTGCCTGCACAACACGATCCGAAATGCGATCCAGCTTGCACTCCGTCTTGGCGGCGGTAACTGTCAACACGTATTCATCCGAAGACGCCGTTTCCCTCGCCTCTTTAATAGCACAAAGGATGGCCCAAATAATGGCGTTCACAACGCCAATGTTTAGGCCGCTGACGAAGACCGCAACATCAAAGATGGCATCAATTTGCGTATAGTTTGTCGCATAATGCATGTGGGGCGCATGGCCCGAAAGCATAATAGCTACACGTGGTGTGTCCGCTTCTGTAATTGGATCAAGCATTCCAGGTACATAATAGGACGACTGTTTGATCCTGTTTGCTTTCGGGACAAGCGCAGAAAACTGCTCATTCTCTTCTAAAATCTTCCACAGATAGTCTGCGGCGTAATCAAGTGGAGTTGCCATACTTAGATGATACCTGCAATGCGTCTCTTGCCTGTTCGTAAATCATTCAATACGCTCATCGCCCACATGCGTTTGAACATGTAGGGGTGAACCGGCTGGCCCTGCTCTGTGGATACAGCCTGCGCTCCACGGCCCTCGTAAAGATACACCCCCGCAAGGGTTGCCGACACTTCACGAATCAGGGCAGGCGTACTATCCGGGTCGTCCGCCAACGGAATGCGATATGGGGCCATGACCAGTACGGAATCAATCTCGGCGTCTGCTATTGCAATTGCGTGGGCAATACGATTCTCAATCGCCCCGGTGTGCTCAGACGAATCCAGGTCGGCCCACTTGGCAATGTTTTGCGCCCCAAAAATACTTTCCAGGTCTTCACGTTCACAATATGCCATAAGTTCTTACCAATTAAGACGTTGTGGTGATTATGCGGCCAACAACCATAGGCGGTATGGGCATGGTATCCGGCACGTCTCGCTGAGCCGCATCCGCCGCCTTGGCTTGCCGCAACACGCTGGTTACGTCAACCTTCAAGTCTTTGCCGATAATCTCTTCTAGGCGTTTAGCCGATTGCGCCACCAAAACCTGATACAAAAACTCATCTACGTCCAACAGGTCGGTAATGCAATAATGCACGCCATCATAGTCATTGTCGAAGTCTTCGGTAACGGTTAGCTCATCCGCATCCTTGACGGACTCGATAATACGCTCTTCAAAGAACGGAAACTCCCCGTCCGGGCCGGTTGGGACATTGTTTTCGTTGCCAATGCGAATTACGCATCCCTCCATAGCGCTTGCAAACCGGGTATCGGTGCCGGTTACTGCACTGCCGGAAACGTCTATTGTCCCGGCTGTATCACGCCAATCCCTACCAGCATAAACCAGTTGCGGCAGGCTTCGTGTATAGATTAGATCAATTGCTGTGCTGGAGTTTGGCGGCGGCGTCAACCGTATCCGTTTCGTCAGCCCGTCGTGTTCAATTACGGCGCATTCCGGGTTTCCCGAAATGGGCAATATACCATACGTCCTTTTAACTGACGAAGCGTCTGTAAACCTCAACTCCTGCGTTGTGTCGAGGTTGTGTGCGCTGATTGGAGTCAAGAAGTCGTCTTCTAGCTCCAGCACGTCATTAAATATTGTGTAAGAATACGAATCGCTTGTAACATGCGGCGGCGAAGACAACTCCAGTTCAGTGCTGGAAATCCTTTTCCCGGCACGACAAGCAATGCCGTTTAGGTGAATTGTGCAATAGGAAGCCCAAGAAGGCCAAGAGCCGGAGGACAGTGTGGCAAGAGGCGGATCATATCCAAAGTTAACCTCGCACGTTCCGCTTTCGGAAAGTTCCGTAATTAGACGGACCTGCTTCTGGTAACGCCGCCAATGCGATAGGGTCGGCAAGTCGGCGTAGGCCGTCGCTACCGCTGTTCTTGCTTGGGCAAAGCTAACTGGTACGCCATGCCCATGCGCAATGCGGACGATATGGTCTATCAGGTCGGCGTATGTTCGCATTAGTCATCCCCCAGCCGATCAACCGTTTCCCGGTTGCCTGACCGTTTTTCCTTGATCTGCTCAAAAAGCTCCCGCCGCTTTTTCTGAGAAATTTTGCCGCCGTATTCACGCTGGACGATTTCCTCTACTTCACGCTCCACAATATCGTCTGCCACTTCATACGGCTTTGGCTGGGACGGTTTAAGTGCGTCCACCTCGACCACGCCTTCGCATTTCCATCCCCTACGCTCAATCAGTTGTTTGATCTCCGATTTGCTGGATACAAACGCCTCTGGATCGCCCGGAAACCGTGCTAGGGCTGGCACGTAGTGCGCCGCCTCCGGGTTTATGCCATACTTTCTGGCAACACCTTGAATCCGTTTAATGTCTTCCGGGTGGTCGTTCCAGTGGTTTGGGCGTGATCGAAACGAATCGGTAATGAAATTGACACACCATTTCGGATTGCGCTTATCGCTGTGTTTGTTTGCCATCAATCGCTCTCCTTAGCCTCTTCGTCGTTCTTCTTGCTCTTGTTGTCTTTCTGATTAACCAATGACTGGACGGCGTGCCACAGTTTGCATTGCACCTTTGCCTCGCCTTCCAGGTCGTCCCGCTGGCAGTATTGCTCAACGGGCATATTGGCTTTTTTAGCTCGATCAGACAGATTCAGCGACGGTTCTTTCTTGCATTTCGACATTATTTCCCTTTCTTTGGCCGGTACTTGTTAAATGTGCGGGCAAGATTACACTGGCGTTTCGTGGTGGCGTCCAGGTTGCCCTGGGAGCAGTATTGCGTAACCGACATGCCAGCACGTTTAGCCTTAGCCCGCAACGCCCCCGGATGTTTGACTGCTTGTTGCATCAACTTTTGGGCCATTAGACTCTCCTTCTACTGTAGGTGTAGTAGGTACGGCTTGTTGAGGTTCCATACGAAACAGAGACAGGTCCAAGTCCATTGCGTTGGACAGTCTTTCCAGTATGCGATTGAACATAGAGAAATCGCCCGTCTTGGCCGCCGCTTGGATTGCCGGGCCAAGCAGGGTTTGGGCAATAAACATCGCCCCTTGTATCTGCTGCTCTTTGTCTTTCCGTCGTCCACTTCCGGACAGAACGGAGAAGTGGAAGTCCATACCGGCCCCAATCGGGTCGTTTGTGTTAATAACGGACGCCCATGTTTGCGTTAGCGGTCCGCCAGGCAGCGGCGGCTGGCCCTCTTCGGCTGATAGCAAAGGTTCACCAAACAGTTGCGCCGTTTGGGTATATGGTATGTAGAGCCTGGTCAGTAGGCCCTCTTTTTGCGCTACGCTGGACATCCACTCTTCCACCTGGTCCGCCATATTCTGCGCACGGCCAGAAGCCGCCCGATAGCGTATCTGTACTTCGGCGGCGCTTCTGGGCTGGGTATCCGGTTGCGACCCGTAAAGCACAGGATCAAGTCCGACCGCCCTGGCAAAATGATCGTTGACCGTAGTTATCAGATTCCACAAGTCCGGCTTAACCGGCGGCATTTCCACAATGTGGTATAGCTCTCTGGCAAAATCCGAAACAGCCGTTGTGCTTACCTTCACAACCTCCACACTGCTGCCGCCCTGCAACGCCCTCTCCAAACTGGCGTCTGTGTGATCCGGAACAATAAACACAAGCCTGGCCGACTTGACTGCCTGAGACATCAAGTAGCCATACAGGTCATCCAAGAATCGCTGGTATGGCAGACCGGCCTGTAACGGGCTTCTCGCCCACGGATCGGAAATATGCGGGTAGAAGTCCAAGACCGACATCGGCCACGGATTGATCATGTCCCCGTAGGTTGCAATCGGCCACTCTACCGCCGCACGCAACCGGTCCGGCGATCCCTGAATCACTTCCGGGTCGAGGTTCAGCGGGTATTCGGCTCCAGGAGCAATGGCAAACCAAACGTGCGGGCCAAGTTCATCTAGCGCCTCTTGAACGTCCCGCAACGGGTCCTCCGGGTCCGCCATGAACGCTCCGCTTCCAATGCGGGAATATACCTCGTAGTATTCGACAATCGGCAAGTCGGTCTTCGGCTCATCTTCCTGCTTCTCAAGCTGCCGTTGGCACATCTGGAGTAGCCGGTTCTCTTCAATGCCCAACTGCCTAGACGCCAACCAGGACGACAGCCGCCTCTTCCTAAAGATAAACCCCGCATCCCGAAGCGTAATTGCGCTCGGGTCGATAAATATGTTGTCAACCGTTTCATAGAATGACGCCGGAATAAGACCATTCGCTGTCGGCTGTAGGCCATGCCACACAATGCCACGGCCCTTAACCAGCGCCTCCATAACCGCCAGTCGGGCCTCTCGCATCAACTTGTACTCATCGGCGCAAAAGTTAAGCCACCACTCCAGCAGAATGGCGGCTGTATCAAGAGACATCCTAACTCTTGCGTCGTATGCGCTAAATGGCACCGGGTAAATGCCAGCAGCGCTACGCATAACTTCTTCAGGGAATTGCGGCCTACGAACGCTTACACGGCGTACAGGAGTCCTGCCAAGCACAAACGGCATGTACAGGTCAACAAACTCCTGAAACTTGTTGATCCGAGGCTTATAATAAGGAGCGTCTTCTTCTCTAATCGCCCCCGGACCGCCAAGCCCCAAAATGTATAGTTCCTTGTAATTCTTGGTTAGATAGTTCCATAGTATTTCCGCCGTGTCGCCAAACTGTGTACGCTTGGCGTCCTTAGCCTCTTCTAGGCGCTGAAGCCATACCGAATTAAGCTGGCGCAGCCATTCACTCATTTATCGCCCTTTAGCTTCTCAATTGCGGTCTCTAGTGCTTTGATCTTCTTCCGCAATTCATCAACGGTACTCTGGAATCGTTCCAGTTCTCTTGTAGATTCTGCAATCTTCCACGGGGAAAACAGCACAGCAAACGTGTGCCGTGGCGTTAGCTTGTTCTTCTCATGGCCGACATTCTTTGCCCGTGGATCATTGCAATTCCAGATGCCGCTTACCCGCACAACTGGCGATCCATCCGGCTGGAAAAACACTGCTTCTACGGAGTCGTTGCCGACACGGGTAATAATGCCTGTGTTGGGTTTCTGGGACGAGTGCGGCGGGTAAACCAACACAATATCGCCCGGCGTAACGCTGCTGTACATCTTGCTGATTTCTTCCATGCTGATTTCAGTCTCAATCATGCCGTACCTTTCAACCTACCAAAATGCCAGGTAGCTTAACTGATCGTGAACGCCTACGATGGTGCTCCAAAAAATGCTTATATACAGCGTTTGATTCTTCTTCTAAGCGCTGAGGCTTGGGCATGAAACCGACACGGGCCGCCACCAGATATTCCAGGGCGTCCACCAAGTCGAATTCACCACGCATCCGTTTCGTCGGGTTGTTTTCGTCTAGCTGGGCGATCTGCATCTGGTGGCACAACTTGGTTGTCTTGCCCTTGAAAAACTTCAAGGCGGGACCCGGCAACGATTCATCAACGGCGGCGTTAAGACAACGCCGAACCTCTTCCCGTCTAGCCTCCGGGTTGTCAACGCCAGGAATGAACCCGCATAGAGGCCCGGACGCCCTTGGACGCATATTGTAGTGCTGGGCGGCGTCCATGTACTGCTTGGCTACGGGGATTCCTGCACCCATACTACGAGTGCGGCCAGCCCGGCTATCAATAATCCACGCCTCAAACTTTTTGGCGTCTGGGCGTTCCGCCAGCGCCGTCGCCCACTGAATGGCGTCTGTGTTCTGGAGTAGTAATTCGTCGTAGATATAGAGGTATTTCCCGTCCGGCGGCACCGCCCCAAACACCGTGGCGCAATTAGCGGTTCCAGGATCAAGGGCAAGGTATCTGGTCCAGTTGTCCGGAATTTCAAACGGTTCCACCCCGTGTACGCCTGGAGCGTCCAGTTGCGGATAAATGCGCCACGCCTCTAATGCAAACTCCCCTTCCAAGCGCACTTGCCGCTCTCGGTCGGGGAGTATAGCTGAAAACCAATCTTTATCCGTCGTCGAAACAAACGGGTTTTCCGAAATATGCAACTGGAATTGTTCTATGTCTGATCCGGGGGCTGCACGTTTACTAATCTCCCAAAGCAGCGGGTTCTGTTTCTGCGGAGTTGCAGACCAGAACCCATAAGCACGCCATTGCTGGTCTATATCCACCAGACCTCGTATGGCCTCCCAGAAAAACTGCACGTTGCTAATCTGCTCGTCAATCCATACTACGTCGTAATGCTCGCCCTGTTTAATCGCCCCAAGGCTGCTAATAAATGCAATCTGCCAGCCTGTTGTAAGTGTTACCAGGTGGGGTATGGCCCTTGCACGTTCACGCCATGAAATATGCTCAATCGTATGCTTCGGAATTAGCGGCGGGGCCTCTACCCATTTATCAATTGAGTCGTTCTTCTTAACGGGAACCCTGAACGCCCCCGGCATACTCAGCTTGCGCCAAAGCATACCCAGGTGGTCAGAGTCCAGCCCAATAATCATAGCGAAGCCGTTCGTCGGGCGATACTTCCCGACCGGATCACGGCCCAATACTGCACGCACCAATTCTACCGCAGCCGCCAACGTCTTGCCGGAACGGTTGCTGCCTAGCAAAAGACGCCACTTGGCCTTCGACCGGTGGAAGTCCTCCACCCCGGCCAGCGGCTGATACAAGTCAACGGCCCAAACGTCCTCGCTCTTCTTCTTGCGGGGCATAATGGGTCCTCAAAATGGGGCTGCCGAGAGGGCAACGCCCCCCCGGCAACCCCTAGGATTCCGGCAGACTAGGCGGTTTTCCTGGTGGAAACGCCCGGAAACACATCTACCACAACCGTTGTGGCGGCGGCTTCAGCGGCCTTTACTGCAACGCCGATCACACAACCCGTGCCCGTGTTGGTGATTGCACCGGCATTATTGGACAACACAAGGTCGCCCTCCGAAATGGCCACGCCGGACGCCTTGGTGAGCGTAACCTTTCCGGCCTCAATGACGTACACAAGGTCATTGGCCTCAATGGTTACGCCGTTGTACATCGGATCAAGCGGCTTACCAACCGCTCCGGCTGCGTCTGCATAACCGGTAATTTCACGGCCAAGTTCGCCGCTGTCAAACTCCACCACTTTGGGCGCTCCGGTTAAGGGGTCCCCATCGGCGTCCACATAACGAACAACCCGAAGAAGAATCTCTTCGCCGGGATAGTCCGGGTTGGGAACAGAGCACAAGAACCCCTCCAGGTTCTCATTTTCTGTCAGATGGTCATCCGGATCGAAAGCCCCCTGGGTATAAGTTTTGCCACGGGGAAACGGAAGCATAGTCGGGTAAAGAGGCATTGTTTTTTCTCCTGTTAAAAAAGAACACCATCCACCTATTCGCTGTACACCGTGCTGACCGGCGTCAACTTCACGAAGTACGCCGGAGATTCAAACCGCAAGTTGCCGTGGAAGTCCATGTAGATCGTGTCATTGTTATACGGGTCGGTGTCTTCACGAACCTCCACAAGCTGGTCCTGCAAGCATCGCAGTTCCATGTATTGCGGGTCCAAAATGTACGCCGTGTTCTCCGGGCAGTGCGGGTCGGCCAAAAGCTCAACCCCCTCAAAGTTCAGCGTTTGAATGCCAAGATCAACCACCGGCGACTTGGCGGTCGCTTGAATCCGCACCATTTCGTCCGACGAGTCTTTGATCGCCAAAAGCAAGGCGGGATTCATCACCACCATCTTGGCGTCAACACTCTGCCGGTTGGACAGCCACGTAATACCGTAGCGGATGGCCCGCTTCCATGTGTGCTCCCAGTCGGTTTCCTCGCTAACGGCAAATGCCGAGTTCGACCAGTCAACCACAATGGGAGACCAGAAACAGTATTGCGTGTCCCCGCTGCCTTCCGGCCAAGTGCCGCTGGTCCACGATCCGCCTTGAGCGCCGCCTAACGCCGTGGAAACAGTGGCGTACACGTCGTTCGGGTTGGCGACCGGAACCCCGGAAATCAACCCACTTGTGGAAAACATGCTTTCCAGGCCGTGAATAGCAGTCGGGTCCGCATCACCGTCGGTGTAAATAACCCGCTGCATGTAATGTTTGAAGTCCTCAAGGTTCCACTTGATGACATTCTCAACTAGGGTTGGCAGCGCAGTTACGTTGTTACGCCGACCGACGAGCTTTTCTTGGCGGGAGATGTATTCGCCCATCGCATAGGCACGCCAAGGCAGAATCGCCTCAGTGTGCCGCACCGGAGCCTCAAACGGAATCGTTACCGGGTAGCCCTGAATGGGAGTCGGCTCACGCCGGGTGTGCCGCACACGCCACCGGATGTCGCCCTCATCATGTTTCATGCTAATCCGGCCATGCGCCTTGAGCACCCCAAGCATTTTCGCCTGGGGATAGATCGGCTCCGTTACTTTCTCAATGTACTTGTTCAGTAACTGAGGAGTTAGTCTTGCACTCACAATAGCCATGATCGTTCTCCTAACACGTTTACAGACAACAACTTCCGACTACAACGACCACGGCAGACCAACCCGACACGGCACGGGCGGTGGGCACTGGGGGAGCTTCACGGGCCGTAGCTGTGTACGGGTGTCCGGTTCGCTCCCCCGCCGTGTAGCCCACCAAAGGCCAACGGGACGGAGTTGCACCGTCCTCAATTAGCTGCTATTCGTTGGCTTCCTTTTCGGCTTTCTGTAGGGCCTCTGCCAGGCCCATACCCTGGTCAATATATTGGCTAAATAGTTCGTCAAACGATTTTGGCTTTTTGCGTTTAGTGCTTGGCGGGGCGTGTTGCGCCGCCGGTTTCGTGGGCCGGGTAGGGTTGATGGGCGGCGTCATGTCTTTAACAAGGTCCCAGGCGGTCATTACGGCCTCCTCTAGTTCAACGCCCCGCTGTTGAAGCGTGTCGGCGATTTGTGTAATTTTCCGGCCAAGCGGGGTTAGCCGCCCCGATTGGTGGTCCCCGTTTTCCCACAGCAATTCCTTATTGGCCTGGACGAATTGGGCGAAATTGGCGGTTGAGGCGGCCTTGGTGATGGTGGTTTGGACGTGCTGTTGGACTTGTTGCTGTACCAACGCTGCAATTTCCGGCCCCAACTGTTTAGCCAGGAAGTTGACGGGGTTTTTGGCGAACTCATTAAGCAACCTTTCTCTCTTAACAAAAAACTTGATAATTCTTTCCGGCAGGTCCGGCGGCGCACCCGGTGCGGCTACCAGCCTGCCCTGCTCGTCTTTGGCTACTTGGGATAGCCAAGATTCGTCAAACTCTTCCTCTTCTTGCGGCGGTTGTGCAGGAGCGCCCTGCTGTTGCAGAGGCTGACCGCTTAAAAGCTGTTGGATTGCTTCATCGCCAAGCACCTGCCGCAACTGCTGAAACGCCTTTGCCTCTTCTTGACGCTGGCCGACAAGACGCCTGGCGTTTACAAGGCCCTGGAGAAGCTCTTTATCGTCTTTGTAATGCGACAGGTCTTCTCCGAACTGCTCTTTGATATACTCAATAATCTGGCGGTTATCCTGGCATCCGCAACTATCGCCTTCCGGCTGGTCGTCATTGGTCGATTCGGACGGCGCATTGTCGCCTTGATCGCCGCCATGGTCATCCCCCTGTTGGTCATCAGGCACGCCCTGGTCGTCTTGCGTGTCGGTGGCGTCTTGATCGTCTTGCGGCTCATCCTGTGGTTGATCGGTTGGTTTGTCCTGATTGGTCGTCTGATCCTGCTGGCTCTGTTGTTTTGCTTCTTCTTGGGCTACAAATTCTGCTAGAGAAAGAGCGGAGGTCATGGTCAGAAACTAGCTCCTTGACTGGAAGGGAATTGAGGAATTCTTGGGCGAGAGCACGCCAGCCTGGCGCATTGAAGAGCTCGCCCTGGAGCGCATATTGCAGAAACACCGGAGGTGGGAATTTATCAAACAGCTTGTGGCGTTTGGAAAATCGTCTCAGACGGCCCAGCGTGCCGCAAAACGATTCTTTGTGGGAGCACGCCATCACCTGCCATGTATCACCGCCGTTGCTATTAACGGTCCGCAAAACAAACGCCGCAAAGTTAGGAATGAGGGTTATCCCGTTATAGACAAGCTCAGCGGCGGCAAGATCAAAATACTGTTTGAAAACTTTGCTTAGCGTTTTTAGCGGGATACGGTGTGTTTTAGCTAGTAAAGCAAGGCGTCTATTGTGCTTTTCGTAAAGCCACCGCCTGTGCAATCCTGTAATGATCGGAGACTTTGGCCTATATATCCCCTTCTTCCTGGGCCGTCGTTTCTTGATTCGGACCATGCTTTTCGGTGATGAAAAAGTTTTGAACGTCGCCTGCGATGCTGACGAAGAAGATGGAATACAGGCCGTCGAACTCCCACACTAAGGAAATGCCACCGGAACAGCTTTCTACACGGCTTGGCGGCGCTGCGCCTAAAACGTCCAGGCCGGATAGCAATGTACTCAGCCCGGCTCTGATGGGCCCGGTACTAATACCGGGTATGAGAAGCGATAGAATGTCTAGGTGGGATTCAATCGCCTGGATTGCGGCGCTCCACGAGGGCGCCCCTTGGGAAGACGACATAGAGAAACGCATGTTCCAAAGAGAGTTCTTTTTCCAGGTCTTCCAGCAGATTCCAAGCGCCGCCCGGGGTTTCCCCCTCCGGGGGCGGCGGCATGGAATTCGGTCCCCATGACGACAACCGATACATAGCGCCTAGGTCATGGTCATACTCAATCAGGCACATGGCGTGCGGCCAGACGCCGCACGGACGCCATATCTGCCGCCCCTTGTGTTCGCCCGGCTTGAAATGAAATCCACGATAAGACGCAATTAAAACCGGAACTCGACACTCCCGAACCAACACAATGCACTCTTCGAGGGTCTTTGGAAGAGAAAACGCAAGGGGGTATTGGGCGGCCCGTGAAAAGAAACTCTTATACTGGCAGGATTTACGATTAACCGCACTGGGCCAAATGTACGGCGCTTCGGAAGGAATAGACGGGTGCCCCTCGAAGAGCGCACCGTACTGGTTCAGTGCCTGGATTGCCCAGATTACAGAAAGCCCATCCCGATAGACCGGGAATTGGGCAACCTGATTCCGTGCTACAGCGGTAATCCACGGGGCGTAAATCCATCTAGGTTTTTCATTGCCAAACAGGGCGGCTATGCGGTCCAGGGCGTGTTTTAAGGCCCAGGAAGGGCTATCCTGGACGCTTTGATCACCGGTCGGGGCGTCTGCCGCCCAACGCCGTTTTATGGCGTTCCAGACGTAATCCTGCTTGGCCGGGTGGTCTTCCGGCAATTCCGGCAGAGAGGCAATAAACTTGGCAAGCGGAATCGCCTCTTCCTGCCAACGGGCCAATTCGGCCCGTTCCAGTACAGCACCAAGCCAGCCAAACCGTGGGCAACGCAAAGAAACCAAGCAACCAGCCTCGGCTTACGATTGGGATATTTCTATGGCAGTCTAGTCTTCTTCCTGTTCACCGCCGTATATCTCTTCGACACGTTCCCATCGGCGGTCAACCGGGGTGCTTTTTCTGTTGTAGTCGTGAATTGTGGATACGCCGTATCGGCGTTTACACGCCGCTAATGCAAGTTTGCGTGCTTTATCCCAAGAGTGCCATTGCATGTACTTGCGCATTGCACGCTTGAAGTATTTGTTGCGGCACTCTTGGCAGACATACCAACGTTCGGCAATATCAGGCGGTAATTCACAACTACAACACAAGCAGACCGACATGACAAAGAAGCCATCCCTGAGTCGCCCCAATTACCCGACCAGCCAACTGGCTACACCAAAACCACTATCGAAACCAGGTCGGGGTCGGCCCTACCAGATATGTCTTCCAATGACAACAGGCCGCAAGATGGTGTAGCGTAAGACCCTCTAGCGTATCCCCCCATCCGCCGGAGACCGGGGCGGAAAGCCCTGCCTCAGCACAGCGATCCCTGCCCAACTTTCCACCCCGGCCCCAACGGAAACACTACGTCCAGAGGCCAAGCGAAACAACCCCTTTTTGTCAACCTCTTTTTGCCCCTAATTCACCCACATATTATAACATATTTTGAAGCTCTTGTCAAGAGGTAGTCATTTTTTGTCTTAAACCTTTATAGTACAACAACTTACGTCAAACGTAAAATTGCAGAAAAAACAATGCAAAAACTTTTTTCCACCGAAAATTGTTAAAAATATGATAACTTCAGCCGTATGCAAATAGCTCAAAATTGGCGCTATCCTTGGCCTCTTGGAGAGCCGGTTGCCTGACCGCCGTATCACTCTTGCCGCCAGCATTTTCCACAGCCTTTGGATTACGCAACACCGTCTCAATCCTGGGTGCCTTTTCCGTTGCCGCTCCCTTGCCTCTAAGACAACTTCCACGCACTCTACCCGCCGCATGGCAAGCCGTCTTAAAATCTATCCGTTCCCACCCGGCTTGAATCAATGGTTCATATACTGGATGCCAATAGCAACTCAACACAACGGCTCCACGAACGCCCAACAAACACTCCACCAGCAGTCTATGATGCTCGTCATCCTGCTCTGCCTTGTAATACTGACCGCCTTTTCTGGTATCCAAGTGATATGGCGGATCAACATAAAATACCGCCTCATCATTGTCCCAATACTTGATACACTCCAACGCATCCCTGCAATCAATCTGCGCACACAATAGCCGCCAGCGAACCGCATCCAGCTGCGCAAGATGCATCAGCCATTGGTTAACATTGTTCGCAACCCCATAATTGGACACAAAGGCCCTGCCCCAACTTCCCAAGCAGTTCGCCTTGCCTCCAAACCCTTGGTTCTGCGTTACAAGCCACGCCCAGGCCCTATCTACCGGCGTACCTCCACCGCCATAGCGTATATCAAGCGCACGCTCAAACTCCTTGCGGGCATACGGCGTGTATGATAAACGCCAACGCAACTCCTCATACTGCGCACGATCCTGACATACCCGAAAGAAATTAACGATGTCCTCATTCAGATCGTTCAATACCTCTACCGGCGCAACGTCCCTAGCAAAAAATACACAAGCTGCACCACAGTATGGTTCACAATACGGCCTGCCTCCAACAGGTATCAGCGGCAACAGCCTCCCAAGCATATTGCCCTTGCCGCCATAATACCCAAACGGCGCACGCAAACGATCCATCGGCCCCTCCTAACTATTGCGATTCATTGCCGGGATTACGAGGTAATAGTGCTCTACCTTTTGGTTTGACATAAACACCTCCTGTTAGCAAGAGAACAGTCCATAATCTTCCTCTTTTGTATCTAATTTTGTATCTAACTTTCCATTGCTTCCTGTTAGCTCAACCGCCTTTGGATTACGCAACACCGTCTCAATCCTGGGTGCCTTTTCCGTTGCC